>ERZ795046.408-NODE-408-length-53613-cov-14.427947_pt1 | contig 53613 bp, 69 predicted proteins | sample MGYA00375130_ERZ795046 | MGnify/ENA primary metagenome ERZ795046 (study PRJEB30175, sample SAMN05720202) | activated sludge metagenome | isolation source: anaerobic digester from wastewater treatment plant | place: Japan | collected 2015-05-15 ... | reverse complement strand
AGCCACGGTAATAAAAAAAAAGAAAAAAATAATAATTGGTCATGATAAATAATGACAAAAAATACCCAGGGCAAAAACCCCAGGGCAAAAACCCCAGGGCAAAAACCCCAGGGCAAAAAAATAAAAAAAAAAATAAAAAAACAAAACCAAAAACATTCTCCAACCAAAAAAAACCACCAAAAACCCCCAAACACCCAAAAAAAGCCAGAGAAGACCCGAATGCAAATTTTGGGTTGGTTTGTGTTGTTTTTGTGTGTTTTTTTGTCTTTTTTGGTGTTTTTTGTTATCTTGTGTTTTGTATTTGGTATGTTTTTTTGTTTTTTTTGTAATATCGAAAAGTATATATACTAGAAAGAACAATTATCTTAATGTAAGACAAACAAAAAATTTGTCTTACAACAAATTCTAAAAAAAAAATATTTAAAAAAAAACAGGAGGTTTGGTAAAAATGAAAATAGAGATATATGAATACGACAATGAGACCCAAGTCCCACCAGACGAGTTTAGGGAACTAAAGGAGGATGGAAAAATCTTCTATTGCGAGTGCTGCGACGCTTGGAACTGGAATATCCCAGACGAGTACCCACAGAGCTACACTGTCGAAACAGACGACCCAGACTACCCCATTGTGTGCAACTACTGCAGAGAGACCGAATTTGTCACATGCGAGCGGTGTGGGGCCATCGTTTATGAAGACAACAGCTATTACGGCCTCTGCTACGAATGCGTCGAAGATGCGACCTGGACAGAAGATATAGAGGACTCTTATCTCCGCGTTTGGAATCCAAAGCCCAGATTTTTCGATTTTGGAATGGAAAAAAGAGAAAAAATGAACGAACGAGAGCCCGCCGACAAGCCTTATTTGGGCTTAGAAGTCGAATTGGACGGAGCCGGGTTCGAATATGTCCCAGAAATATACGAGGAGTTCCCAGAAGCCTTCATTTGGTTCAAACGCGACGGTAGCCTATCCAATGGCGTAGAAATATGCACACATCCGGCGTCTCTTGAATTCCACAAATCTGTGACCGGCAAAGCATGGAAACGAGTGTTTAGAAGCAGCTATATCGAAAAATATGACCTCACAGAGTCAAACGCAGGGATCCACATCCATATAGGCCGCAGATTCTACAAAGAAGACTGCAACATGGAAGAAATCGAAAAAATAGCCATCCTATTGGTCCACACATACTGGGAAGACCTGAAAAAGCTTTCCAGGCGATCCGGCTTCCATTGGTGCCGCGGTTTTGGAAAAGAAGAAAAAATAGAAAAGAAAATTTGCGAAAAAGAAAAGGCCAGAGAATTGCTGAAGGAGGCAAAGAAGAGCAGATATCATGCTGTGAACCTGAAAAACGAGCGAACTATCGAAATTCGCCTGTTCAACGGTTCCAGATGGTTCTACGAGCTAATGGCGGCCTTAGAATTCGCAGACTGGTTTGCGAGGGTCTTAAAACTATTATATTTCACAAATACCAGCTTAGACTGCCCTAATCTTGAAACCTTCTTCTTAGAGACCGCCAATCCTGAAAATTATCCCTATCTGTGGGAAGAAATCAAAACGAGGTGTTGAGAATGTGTGTAATCTTGTATAAACCATTAGGTGTTGACCTTCCAAGCAAAGAAACCATTAGAGGCTGTTTCGAAGCGAATCCGGATGGCAGCGGCCTTGCTTTTTCAGAAGGCTATACTCGCCCCATTAGGATAGAAAAGGGCTTCATGACCTTCGAAGAGCTGACGAGCTACTTAAATCTCTTCGATAGTCCAAAAAAGTACCGTATGCTACTGCATTTCAGATTAGCGACACATGGATCCGTTAGACCCAAAAACACGCATCCATATCCATTATCCAGGAATAAAGAGGATCTGAGGGCCCTATCACTCGAAACAAAAGCCGCCGTAGCGCATAATGGGGTTATAAGCTTTGTCAAGCCCTCAAACGATGAAACAGACACTCAGAGATTTATACGAACCGTTCTATGCGATATAAACTTCGATATCGAAGAACAGCGCAGCCTGATAGCTCGAGCAACTCAGAGCCGCTTTTGTATCATGTTTCCACACAAAACGGTTTTAATTGGGGCCTTTCACGAATTTGAGGGCTGTTATTTCTCGAATAAGTCATACATGAGCTATCGAAGCTTTGCAAATGAAGAGAAGTGTTGGTGGTTCGAATATGCTGGATATAGCGATTATTACGAGGCTTTTAGATAAACGCCCCAAAACGCCCAAAAATCGAAATAGCGACCCCATATTCATTTTTTATGGGAATAACGACCGCTTAAGCGGCCGTTTACCAAAAAAAGGCATGGGAGGTGATGAATAAATGCTTGAATTCACATTCTTCATTATTATAGCGCTATTCATCCAAATAGTGCTCGCTTGCGCAAAAGACGTTATAGAAAAGACCAAAAAAGAAGAATAAGCTCTCCAAATCTTTTTTTTTTTGAAAAATTTTGCCATTCAAAAAGACCCCATATCCTGCGGATCTGAGTAGGAAAAATTTAGAACAAAGAAAAAAGAAAAAGCCGTTACAAGCCTTAAAACGGACAAAAAAAAAGACCATAGAGAAAAAAGTTACAAAAACTCAGAAAAAAAGCGCAGCCCTGGGAAAAACCCAGGACCCGCGGACCCTGGAAACCCCAGGGCACACCCTCGGAAACCGGAAACCCCCATCCGCCCGCACCCCCGGAAACCGGAAACCCCCATCCGCCCGCCACCCCTTTGCAACAATTTCAAAAAAAATTGAAAAAATTCCTTTATTACCCTCCCCAGGGGGCCCCGCCGCCGCCGGCCGCCCCCAAACCCAACCGAAAGAGGTTGCCAGGAGCTTTTTTTCAAAATTTGTCCGCGAAGCATAGAAGAATCTGCCTGATTTCAAAGGGGGAATGACCTTTTTATTGCCCCTGTCTGGGGCCACCACCACCCCAAAAACCATCAGAACCTTCAATGAGATTGGAGACCAATCAAATCAAAAACCGGCGAAAAAAGTGTGAGGATCTAAATGCAAAACCCGGAAAAATTCGGGACCAAATCCCCAAAAAAACCCAGAAAAATTCCAGAAAAAATCCCAGAAAAATCCGATAAAAATCCTCGAAAAAATCTAGAAAATTGATGGGAAAATTTCTAAAAAATCGCCGAAAATTTTTCCAAAAAAATGAGATGAAAATCTTTTTATTCCCCTATGAAATCTTCCGATAAAATGATCTGTCATTTTGGAAGATCTTTGAAACGGAATCAGAAGAATTCCAGGGAAAAACACTTAGGCTGAAAATTTCGGGTTTTCGAAATACCCCCCAGGGTGTTAAGGGGGGGAGGGTACCCCCCCTGGGGGTCTACTTCTTCCCCTTTCTTTTCCCCTTTTTTTTTTAGATCCAGTCCTTTCTGGTGATTGTGTCCGTTGCGATGGTTTCCTTGATGGGTTTGAGTGGGATGACTTTCATGGTGTGTGTTGTTTTGCCTGTTTTCTCGTCGAATGTGACTATGCCTTTCTTGGCTAGGTGTCGGATGCAATAGGCTATACGGTTTGGTGTGGGTGAATAGAATACCGTGCCCATCCCACGCTCTAAGAGGTGGCTGAAGATTTCATTACAGGATGCTGAGCCTCTCTCTCTAATATAATGAAAGACAAACTCTATCAAATGTCCAAGGGTGAGAATCTTTTCAAAGTCTTCGGTGAAAGAAGCTTTGAAGAGTTTCGGTTTTGGTATTATGAGTTCACCGCCATTCATGTCGATATAGCCTTCTTTTTCGAGTTTGTCCAGTTGTTCTATGAGTGGATATATTATCTCATCGGATGCGTCGAAGCGTCTCTGGAGATAGGATACGAATTCTTCAATTTTTATCTCCCCTTTAACTCTGAGATAGTCTAGTATTTGTCTGGATAGTCTTTTCTTTGAATATAACCTCCCAAACCGCCTTGAATACATTTCCCCTCAAACCTCCCATTTCTTGGGAATTTTTTAGCTGCCATATAGCCCTCTTGCAGCTTCTTTTGCTCCGGCGGAGATTATTGCATTGGCGAGTTCTTCTGCGAATTCATGGATGTTGCAAACGAAGTATTTTTTATCTCTTTCTTCGATGAATCCGAATGGGAATTTGTCAACCATCTCTTCGATGGACTCTATGGGGATTCCTTCGCTTTGGAAGAATTCTATGGCGTTTTCACTTATTTTGACTTGGTCCCCATAGACGTCTATCCAATCCCGGACCTCTGCTAATTTAACAATGATCTGAACAAATTGTCTTTGAAGATATGTCATTTCTTACCACGCTTTTTCTTCCCTATTATCTCCAGGAGTTCACGACTCAAATCATAATCGATTTCCTCAGCCTCTTCAAGGCCAAGAACCGTCATCAGTTGCGTTGAGAGTTTGATAAGTCTCTCAAGATCCACCATATTCTTGATCTTAACCGCTTCGTCAGGGTTTTCTCTAACACGCCTCAGATAATCCATTAAACTGATGTTTAGGGTTGACAGCAGGACTTTGATATTCGCCACTGGCAAATCTTTGACATCTGGCGAATAGACAATCTCAGCATCAGGATACTGTTCTAGGCGTTTCTTCCACTTGAATTGTGTTGAGAGCTTGAGGATATACTCGTAGCTGTACCCTGTCAGTTTCGCAAGTCTCTTGAGGCTCCTGCCCGGTCCCATATCCCGATATAATGAGAATAGTTTTTGCTCGACTATGTTTTTATCTCCAGTTCCTCGCGCCGGCATCCCTATGCCACATCCCCTTGCTGTTGTTCCTTTTGCTTTTTATGAGTTACATAACCCGCTAATGCTCCTACGGCTACCATACCAATCTCCTTCTCCCCAAGGAGTAAGGAGAGTATGGTTACGACTGTTAAGGCAACTATTGATATTATCTCCGCATTTTTCACATCCAAATCTCAACACCTCCCTCTTTTTTTCCTAAAAAAAAATTTTTTGGAGTGAGTCATGACACCAACAACATACCAAAGGAGTACGGAAACTGTGGCTACGACTATTAGAGCAATTCTTGATGCCATTTTTACATTCAAAATCTTTCATATTCTCCCCCCCTGGAAGGATTCCTTTTTTTTATATTATTCCAAATGGTAGGTCGATCATGATACCTGCCACATATCTTATTGAAGCTGATAAGATGATACCACAATCGCAACAGATAAGCTCGCACCTCCTCTTGTCGAAATGGAATGCCCGGGACCCGCATTCCGGGCAAATATTGAATAGTGTTTTCGCCTCTGCTCTTGAATCGATTTCTTCATCTTCGTCATGCTCCCATAGAATCGTAATTCCCGCCTCCCCCCGAAAAGGGAAACCTTTGAATGGGGTTTTCTAGGGTTTTATTCTTTTCTCCGATATCCTACGAGTGGTTCCCGGCGTCTTATTGTTGAGAATAGGTTGGCGGAGACTCTCGCGATGGTTTTCTCATCGATGTCAATGATCTTCTTCGCTCTTGCTAATGGCACTTGTGTGTTAACTTTGGGATGGTTTTTGATATAGACTAGAAGGGCTAAAATCAAGACCACGGTTTCAGCGGCGAGTTGTTGATGGAATGTTTCAACACCGTATCGTCGGATGTAATATACGATTTCACGGGTGTCTTGGCTTGTCAGATGCATGTCCTCTTTGATTGAGAGGAGAAAGTTGACATACTCTGATTGTCTCCACTCCCGCATGGCCACATGTCTATATTTTTGCTTTAAAGCTTTTATATGTTCTTTATAATCTGTCAAAGACAAGTTCTCATCCCTTTCCCAACCAAATTTTCTCCTCCCCCTTTTCTAGAGAGGAAAGATATGGGGGGGAAGATTCAGGAATTACTTTCGACCCCTCCACTATTGGGGTTCATATTTAAGACTCGATCTCCCCCCCAAAAAAAGGGGGATAACCTCCCCCCTTCATATCCTATCTCCCAGTTCTGGTGGTCTAACCTCCACATCACCAACATAAAACGTTGGCTGATATTCGAAGCCGCTCCAATAATACCAAAGATGACCAAGAAAAATCTTAGCAAGTTTTCTTTTCGCCTTGAAGATGATATGAGCCTCATCCTGCCCATCACCAGTCAAGCTGGAGTATATTAGACCATAGAGGTCAGGATAATACGCTTGAACCCTCCTAGAATGCAATGCCTTGAATGAAGTTGAAACGCTGAGAGCAACGCCTTTCAGAGAATGATTATAGGATGATCTAAGCCCCTTAGTTTTTATCTCGGATCTGACAATAGGATTTGGTGAAGGACAATTACATAGCCATTTTTTTATGTCGTCGATGGTCGGTTCCCTCCCAAGCCGCTTGTAAAGATAAGAAACATTTCTAGAATAGATTTTACCACATCTGCGACAATATGTTGTCGGGATCAGCCCTGCGTAACGCCAAAGATCCTTATAATGAGGGAACCTGCTGACATCCCCGATCTCAGCCACTAACTTCGCTGCCAGGATCTCATCCACACCCACCACCCTCGAAAGAAAAATCCGAAAGATTTTCTGCTCTCTGAGGATCGAACTGATAACCTCCCTAGCCTCCACTTTCGCAAATGACATTATCTCCCCAAGATCTGAAGGCAGATCATCGGTCCGTTGCTGATAGAGTTTCAAGGCGGGTTTAAGATGCTCTATCATAACTCCCAACCCACAAGCTTCTGCGCCATCCTCCGAGCCCGCTTCACATGAACAGACTCTATACCAGCCCGGATATGATCCTTAGTTATGACATAATCGCCCCTAAGAGCAGCTATCTTGATAGCTTCTTTCGCATACTCCATCCCGATTTCTTCAACAATATCAGCAAGGTACTGTCCAGTTTTACGGGAGCATTTCATCCCAGAGGCTTTGATCCGTTTTCTGAATGGTCCGAACTTCAATTCGCTAATAGGACATCACCCCAAACTTTTTTATGATGGCCACCATGGATAATCATCCTCATTCTCATCATTCTCCCATTCCTTGAAGATGTCAACATCCTCTTTCTCTTTCTCTTCTTTTTCCGCTTCTTCTTTTTCTTCTTTTTCTCCGGTTAGAGGTTCCTGATCATCTTCGTTCTTGTCAAGGTCTCTGAGGGAATATCCAAGCTTCTCAATATCAATACCACGATCATATGCCCTCCTGATAACTTTCCGCTTATCAAGCGTAACTCTAACAGGAGTCCTGTCCCTCCTCACTGTCTTGATCACCTGTAGCTTGTGAAGATCCGCCGCCGCTGTCCGATGATGATAATGAGGAGAATATCCTTGCTTCTCCATCATCCTACTGAAATCTGAGAAGGTTCCCTCCCATAATTTGTCTATCAAGATCCCTCTGAGAAGATCTTCTTCCCTGTCAGGATGCATCAGCTTCTGCTCTCTAACATAATCTTTAGCATAGCTTTCAATGTCCTTGTAGAGCGTCCCATCAGTCTCCTCATCAATCACCTTCGCCATCGCAAGCAATGGCCGGAATAAATTGAATGGTCTCGCCCCCAATTCTCTGATGTGAGGAATATTGTCGTAGGCTTCCTTAACTCTCTTATAATTTCGCAGGGCAACACCTATCATCATCCTCTGATTCTCTATCGGATCCAGTTCATCCGCCATCTTCGCACTGTTTCTAACCAACTCTGGGTTAGTGTCTTTGATCATGGTAATCTCTATACCTTTTTCTCTCACAGATTCCGTCAGATATCTCCCCGCTATTGCAATCGAGGAATAGATGTCCAAACTTTCCGGTTCGAGTGTTTCCTTGTCCACCAACTTCCTCGTAGCATCCCTAAACCACGCTGCTTCAAGAATCCCCTCATATGTTTTCCGAGTCTCCTCTTTACTAATTATTGCCTCAAAATGATCGACGATAAGCAGACCATGACACGCCGAGGCTAATCGTGTTATCTCCGCTTTACTCCGCTCAGACGCAACATCCGGGGAACCACCATAACATGTTAAAGCCAAAAGATTGAGAGTGGTGGATTTCCCAACATCCCGAGCCCCTACCAAGCCAATATAAGGATACCATGTGAAAAGCTGGATCATATAAGTCCCCATAATCCACAAAGCCAAAAGCTTAGCCTGACCAGGATGCACAAAACTCAAATACTTATCAATATACCCCTTGATGATGGAATAAGCCTCGCTGATAGTGGGAGGGTTCAGCCTATTCTCAAGAACATCCTTAGCAACCAACAATATAGCTTTCTGCGTGTACTCAGGGATCATACCAGGATATCCTGTGAATGACACCCCCTTAGGACTCTTAGTATGCAACTTCGGATGATAACCAAAGACTACATTCGGATTCGAAACCCCTATAACCGACCCCTTATCCTCTGACAGCTTAGAGAACATTAACCCATACTCTTTAGTGTAGCTCTGACCCATCCTAGGAGCCGATAAACGATCCTCAAGGGCGCTTATGTCCCTCTCGACAATATCCTCAATTGAAGGAGTTTTATCCTCTTCCCTCTCCTGCCTTCTCAGACAACCCCTACACATACCCTCCTTAAAGTTGAAATGTCCCCTAAGGGTCTCGCACCTTGGAGGTTTGAGTTCACCGCCCTCGATTCGTTCAATAGTGGACTTAAGTTGAGTGATAGTATATTTCTGATTATAATCCCAACACAACTCGAAAAACTTTGATAAGACTTCAACATCCTCATTAGTTCGAACTAGAAAATTAGATAATGCGAGACGTTGCTCATGCGAAGGTCCGTGCTTCTCTGGAGATGAGAGGAGGCTCTGGATACATTTGTACCTGAGGAAAGAAAATTTATCTTCGATCGATCCAATGAATCTTCGAACATCCTCTATGATATCATCATCTTCCCTGATATCCTCATCAACCACAACCTTATACTCGCCTAATTCATTCTTGTCATTGCGTACCTTCCCATGGGTTATGATATAGCTGCCTTCTCCCTTGAACTCGACGCCAATATCCTTGAACTGATCTGGCCTATCAATTTTCGTATTCTTCGAAATGAAGTAGACATGGTAACCCCTATTGGGTGTTTGAACTGTGAATGTGTTGAACCTCTCCCCAAACTTCGCCTTGCAGAGATGATAGAAGATTGGGAGGTCAAAATCTATACCGACCAGACCATTATACCCACAAACATATGCATATGCTGTATCCTTACTCGTCCAAAGTCGCTGAATATCACGGTTTTCCTGTGGGGTGGATGCATATTTTTTCCACTTGCAGTGGGGTTTCTTGTTAGGCATCACAAAAACGACATTTAACCCATGTTTTTTGCGCCATTTGTCACTTGCAAAGATCTTTGGAAGCAAAAAGTCCAACCCCTAGCCTTTATGGCACTTTTTTCTCGGATTTTTTCACCTCAGCTTCGATCACTTTACCTCTTTCTACTATCGGCTCGGCATCAACACCCATACTCTCCGATTCTTCAAGGGAAGTGATCCCTGACAGATTATATAATCTTCGGAGGACGAAAACCTCAGCAACTTTCTGGATCATTGCACTTGGAAATTTCTGCCATGACAACGAATTAGGCCTATAATATTCTTCAAAATCAACGAATGCTATGAATGGATCGAACCCCTTCCGGACTCCACGGGCCCATGCTCCGATGATCTTACCCCTCTCACTGCCAAACTTATGTTTGACCACTCCTTTGGTGGAGTCTATCTCGAATTCATCACCTTCCCTGACAACACCGCTTGTAAGACCTTGAAAATCAGGATTCCTCATCGCAACTTTTAAATATCCGTCACGAGATACTATGAATACTGGTCTGCGGATCCCAGTCTTGGGGTCTCGCATTTTCGCAAAATAAATCTCATTCAAAAGCGGGTCCAAACCATATCTGTGTGATAGGTACAAGAACAAGGCGAGCTCCCTATCACTAGCACCTTTCGCAACAGTGTTTTTGACAAGCTCGACAGTCTTCTTTGGCATTCGAGAAATGACCTCAGTTGCAGCGGTCAGGATATCAACCGTCCTCTCCTTTTGTGATTGGGCTGGGGTTATCTCCCTTTTTTCTTTTTCAATCACGATACTCCCCTCCCCTTAATTTGAAGAACTTACCATCAGGGTATGTAGGGATGTCAACTTTAATCTTCTCGCCAGAGATATTGTAAATGAATGGATCGATCCAAGTGATTGTTGGATGCCTGTTAAGTATCCGTCTGATCTTCCCTTTAGCGAATTTGATCGTCTCTTCATTGAATGTCTCATCCTTGAATCCTTCACCTGGTGTGAAGGAAAGAATCTGGCGGAGAAAGTTGAATCGCTGAGCGTAGCATGGTTCGACGATGATGAAAATTTTCTGCTCTCCCTTGTCTACTATGATCTCGTAGATGTCATCGATCGAATTTAGTGTGGAGATGGGGATATTCTCTTCTTTTGAGATCATGTTATCCCCTTAATCTTTTTCACCGTTTCTATGAGTTCATCGTTGCCTTTGTCCTTATAGAATTCTCCGATAGCGATGTTGATTAAGTGTGATCTGCTTATGAAGATGTCATTCAACGCTGCAAGATAAACGATCTTCATTAGAAGTCTCCAGTTCTCCTTCTTGACATTGAGAGTGAATGATCTGTACTCTGCCATTTTTTCCACACCCCCACTCTTTTTCATATCACCAAATTATTATATTATTATCCTCCATCTATTAGACTCTCTATCCAGCGCCACTTTGACTCTTACACCAATGTCGGGCTTTTTCTTATAGGTTTTTATAAATCTCACAAGATTGCTTGCTGGGTTCGCTGATATGGTATAATATGCTCTTCCAGTGTCAATTGGAACATCATCCAAAAGAACACTGAAGTCAACAATCATTATCTTGTCTTCATGTCCGAATTCAACATTGTCAGAAAGTTCTCCTCTGACGCCGAAATCGATCTCTGTGATCTCCCCATCCAATTGACTTGGAAGATCACCTCCAGCTACCTTCTCGGCTTGTTCAGCAACTTTTTCATAATATTCCCAATCATCCATCCCCTTTTCACCTCTTCAAATTTTTCATAGGAGTTTGTTGAGGAGAAAGATAGTCCGGGCTAATTTGAGCACACGATGTGATTCGATATCATCTTCGAGAAAAAGAGTTAATGTTATTTTTTCACCTGCGATTGTCCGGGATCTTTTTAATGGGAATTTTCCTTTGGCTATTTCTTTGACATGGTCGAATATATTGTCGTTGTACATGTCGGGTGTCCCAGACATTATTGATAATCCATAGTTGAAGAGTCTTTCATGGGTTTCGTTGTCTTTGGTGTGATATGCGTGTATTTCATCGTCTTGGTCGTTGAAGTGGTAGTATCGTATGTTGGGGTCTAATTTATAGTATTGGATTAATTCCATATTTACCTCACTCCTCTTCTCATCTTTACCCCTTTTGGTTGTGGGGCTTTCGACAGTTATCTTTGTGTTCGTTACCATATTTATACCTTTCGGTCTTCGGGTAGAAAACCATTCTAAAAGGCTGCGCAGATAAAACAAAGAATCTGCCAAGACATACAACCATTCCAAAACACTTAACACCCCAAATACATTAGCGCAAAAAAGCGCAGGCTGGAGAACATACCTTGAAGGATGGGTTAAGCCCATTTCCCTTTTAAGTTTTCCGGGAAAACTGAAAAAAAAAGATAATATGTGTGGTGCCGCAGATAGAGGATTGAAGGGGTCTGGTTCCTGCGCTATTTTTTTCTTTTCTGCTTCACACACACACCCATACACAGTATAATTTACTATAATTATAGTATTTTTTTTTGATAATCATATATATATGATATTTACTTTGTCAGAGACCACATATAAAGGTAACGCCCCCCCCATTGTGAGAGTCCTCCCTAGGGGTTGGCGAAAGGGGGTTAATTCGGCTATCCAGAGTCTGGGATTACTCGAATCATCCTAATCAGCTTTCACTACCATCGCGCAGTGTTCAGTCTTTATCTTGCAGTTCGATAATCGAGGAGCAGACCAAAGACAGCGTCACAGCAACAGCGCAAACATACAAGAGGTCAATTTCGAACATGGTATCATCTCGCTTTTTTGTTTTTCGTTTGAGCGTCCGGGGAAAATTGTTTCTTGGAGTGATGATGATTTGTGTTTTGTTTTTGGGATTGGGATGATTTAAACCCTGTGTTGGGAAGCCTTGGGGTATCTTTTTTATGTTCGATTCGACTTACTCTGTGCAATATTTTCGAATTTGTTTGAGATCCGAGCTCCGAAGCATTGTAAAGACTCTTCATAAAATGTAAAATTTTCCACCCAAAGAAGCCACCTTAGAACGCATCCAAACCAGCGCAGACTCACCAGACTTAGATTACTGCCAAAAACCACTCTCAACCTTCAATAAGCCATAAACAATCCTCACGAATAAAGTTAATCGTAATTTACAAAGTAATTAAGATTGTAAATTTAACTTTAAGTAACAAACCCTTTCAAAGTTTTGTCAATATCTTTTTGCAATATTTTCCAAATTTGTTTGAGATCCGAGGTCCAAGGTTTGCAAAACACTCTGCACTTTTTGTAAAATTTTACCCCAAAAATTCACCCAAAAACCCACTATCAAAGCATATCTCAACCAGCGCAGAAATTCTAAAGCCAAACTCACCATACTAATAAATGTCAGCCTTCGAATCCTCTCAAAACCACCTCTGGAAAATTACTTTATCGTAGCTTACAAAGTAATTAAAGATTGTAAAATAAGTATAGATAGTTGTGAGAGTGTGTGTGTGTAGGAAAAAACCAAAAAATAGCGCAGCGACCACACACCTCCATTCACCCAATCAAGCCATCAGACCAATTTTCTTTTTTATTGAGTTTTCGACGAAAACCTAAATCAGATAAGAATGGACCAGAACCCTCCAACACCCGAATACAACCTGCGTTGTTTTGCGCTACTCCAAACACCCACCCTAAGACCCCAAATCCCATCACCACTCATCAAAAGATTTATATACACCCGGGATAGAAAGATAAAGCTGAAAGAAAAGAAATCACCCAAAGATGCCAAAAAAACCAAAAAATCCCCTTCTCCCAAAAAAACAAACCTAGGAGGGAAGGAAGAACTTGACAATAATCGAAGCATTTTACATTGGCATCGGATTCTGGCTGTCATTCTTCGTCATAGCCTTCATAGCATCCTTCATAGCATCAATCATCATCGGACTATCCGGTACCTCAATCGAAAACTGAAAAAGAAATTCCCCTTCTCCTATTTAATATAGGAAACGCCATCTCTCCTCTTTTTTTTACCCTCCCGAACCTCGATAAGACTATCGACCATATCAATGATCATATTCGTCACAGGATAAAACTTCTCATCATCTAACTCAGCCCCACACTCACGAAACAAAGCCTTAAGAGCGTCAAACATAACACTCTTAACTTTCACCCCCTCTGGCAGGTCATCAGCTACAAAAATCACACCATCTCCCGGAGATTCTATTGAAGAGGCCTTAGGATCCCCGCTAAGCTCTATCATCGTCGCATATGGGACTTCCCTGATCTCGTATTTAACAGCTCCAATCTTGATCAATCTTGGTAACCTTATTTTAATCACCCCAAAAGCTGAGAAAAGCATCCCACTACAAAAAAAAGAAAAGAAACAGGGGAAGGCAGATTTTCACAGGAAACCCCCATTCGTCTTTTAGATTATTCTCTTACCAGCCCATCTGACAATCGATGGTAAGAAAAGCTCCCTACACTCCCGGGTGAATTCAGGATAGGGGCCTATCAAGACGATTCTACCTTTCCCATAGTAGTCAAAGGCTATCGCATATCGTCCCTTCAGTTCATTGGGTCCCTTAGTATATTTTGCCACTCCTTTTTCGAAAGCAGGACCGCCATGGTGTTGCATCTCTAAGGGTCCTTCAGCCATGAGAGTGTCGGACCATTCGCTGAGGGGTTCGATCGTCACCTTCCCCTCATAGCATGAGGGGTATGCTCTTATAGATGGGGCGAAACCCCAACCTTTGTATCTTCCAACAACCTCATAGGAGCAGGCGTATGCCCCTGCACAGGTTGCTACGACGCCACCTCCACCCCGCATGAACTCATCTATCGCCACTGAGTCAATCGGGGCGTTATGGATGTATAAGCGTCCAGAATCTCCGCCGGGGAGTATTAACACATCCTTCCCCTTCAAAGCAAGTTTAGTAATCCGTGTTATCACCACATACTTAGTTCTGACCATTGAATCGAGGAAAGACACCGTCTGTTTCAGACAATTTGGCCCGACGAAATTCCCACCATACACAGCCACTTTCAAGGGTCCATCATCACATGCGACATTCACACACTTTGGTTCTCTGTCTTTCAGCTCCTTGAATTTCTCATGATTCCGAACAGAAGCTTTGAAATTGGGTGTCCATGCCACTCTCCCAAGCACACTCACATAGGCTGGTTCCCTGCCCCGCAACTTTATGAAATTTTCATATTTTTCTTTTGCGTTGAGAAATTTTTCTAATGGGACTTTAATCATCATCTAAATTCGCCTGTTTTACGATCTCGTTGTCTATTATGGTCCAGTAGTCTGCTGATAGATTGAATCTGAGATAATCGTATGGGAGGTATGCGTATCCTTGCTCACCCCAATTCGCACCCCAACTGTTTCTGATTATGAAAACTCCTTCGGAGGTTTTGCGGCTTCTCATCGTATCAACGGTCATGAGGTCATTGTATCCGCATGCAACAACCGCCTGACAGCCTATCAATTTGTCTTGGGGATCAGGGAATGGGATTTCCGGTCTGTTATCAGCATAATTGATAACCTCATTATACACTAGGAAACCGAATACAACAGGGAGGCCCATGGCGATAGATTTTTTCACTGAAAATAGAATGTCATCCGTTTTCATCCCAGTCACATCATGTCGCCCATAACCATCTATACAGTTCTGTGAAGCCATCGAATATATCCAACCACTATATTCTGCGTCTATAAGTTCCTTCATGTATCCTGTTTCATATTCAAGGTCCTCGTCGACATATCCGAATGTTTCAAGGGATTTGAGAGCAGATCTTATCGTTATCCCCGAATCCCCAGACAATCTGAGGAGTTTCTTAGCATGGTTGTAAATGAAAAGCCGGCTAGGGATGCGAGACTTTCGAGTTTTTTTCATCTGGAAATATTCGAGGATGCTGGCAACGGCATTCGCCACAGAAGTTGACATAAGCCCTTGATTGTAGATTGGGGGCATGTCAAATCTCAAATCAATAATATCAGGCAAAAATTCGACTTTCCTAAATTTTTCTGGTATTTTTGAGGCGAATGTGGGATCGCTGCTGTCTATTTTGTCTGGCAGCCATCCCATCGCCTTCACACATTTACACCCCATATTCCTTTCTTTCTATTTTTTGATTAGAATATGTAGACTGTTAGCCCATGTAACTGCTTTCATAGCGCTGGCCATTTGGTCATAGGTGAATGTTCTAATACCCTTTGTGGGATCAGCGACTTTCACAAGCCTCATTTTTGGATTGACACCCACCAAGTATATGAAGTGTCCATAGTTAGCAGTCCACACTCTTTGATTGTTCGCATCAACCCGCAAATATGGGTACGTTAATACATGCAATATGAATTCTTGACCTTCTTGGATCCCCTGAGCTATCTTATCCCATCCCAAGCTGGAGAATGATGGATTTGACCATTGGATGTTCATTTTACACTGTGCAGCTGCTTTGCTAACCCCAGCACCTATACCAGCGACAGTAGTCCCCGCAGTCGTCGTCCCAGCCCATTTAGCCAACTGAGATTCCACAACATCACAGCCTAATGCCGAGAGAGCCATCTGCAAACTTGACGGTCCACAAGTATACCCTGTATCCTGATAGTCTTGTTTAAAGTAGCCTGTGGTTATCCACCCATCGTCTTGGATGTTTTGATCGGCTTGTGAAACCTTCACTTCAACATAGCTGGGTTCCCTCCCCTTCTCAGCTACGAACTTGAAATATCTGATCCTAGCATCTAAAAAATCGAGCAATTTCACTTGTCCAGCGCTGCATAGAATAGTCTCGGGTTCTCTGCACTCTTTTTTGATATAATCTGAGTATCTTCCTAATAGTTCTTTGAATTCTTCAACTTTTATCTGGACCAAATTTTTCCACATCCTCTCGTTTTTTCCTCTTCTCACACCCTATATATGAATGTTGTGGAATACACATAACATTGTTCGGTTGTCGTCTCCCTTGTCATCCTTATACCCAACCGCAGGCTTGGATCGTTAATATCAGGCGTATAATGGATTTCGATAATGCTATCCTGACCTGGAGGTGTTCTGAAATGAACAATTCCCATTTCATAGTCTACATCAAAGTCTATATTCTCCACTAAGTCTTCCTCGTCGATTTGGACACGGGCTATTGGATCGATAGGCACAAAAGCCAACGTGAAATCTTCCGTTTCCCCATCTCCTTCAAAGTATTCTCGGTGACTGTCCAGTCTAGGGGGTAGCGTGCCATCTTCATGGTTCAGATCCATCTTGAGAGTTGGAGTGTATGTGACAAAGAGAAGACCGTCAAGGTTCGTGGTATAGAATGTCATCTTTGCATTCTCATAGTCCACAACATAATCCTCAAACTCATATAATTCAACTGCATCATCTTCGCTTTCGGCTGGACGATATGTGACTGACACAGAACCTTCAAGGACGCTCCTCAGTGGAAGATCTACCACTCCCTCATTCTCTATTAATTCCTCCGACGACACTGGGATCTGTGCTGTGACAGTGTATGTGACAAAGAGAAGACCGTCAAGGTTCGTGGTATAGAATGTCATCTTTGCATTCTCATAGTCCACAACATAATCCTCAAACTCATATAATTCAACTGCATCATCTTCGCTTTCGGCTGGACGATATGTGACTGACACAGAACCTTCAAGGACGCTCCTCAGTGGAAGATCTACCACTCCCTCATTCTCTATTAATTCCTCCGACGACACTGGGATCTGTGCTGTGACAGTGTATGTGACAAAGAGAAGACCGTCAAGGTTCATGGTATAGAATGCAGGACATAATCTCATCTTTGCATTCTCATAGTCCACAACATAATCCTTCCACTGATGCAGTTGAATTATATGATCTTCGCTTTCGGCTGGACGATATGTGACTGACACAGTGTGCCATGGGTTTATGTGGACAACAACTGCATCATCTTCGCTTTCGGCTGGACGATATGTGACTGACACAGAACCTTCAAGGACGCTCCTCAGTGGAAGATCTACCACTCCCTCATTCTCTATTAATTCCTCCGACGACACTGGGATCTGTGCTGTGACCACATCATCTCCGATTATATCGACTCCAACTTTCACCGTGAATCCGGGATCGTAGTCCACATCCACCCCATTCCAGACATTAGCACCGAGTATAACCCCAGTCACTGGAGTGTAAGGTTGTGTGACTATGTAGGCTTCGGTGGCGGGTTTTGTTGTAAGATTTAGGGTGAGAGAGGATACTGAGGGTGTTACATCATCATCATCTGTCTCTAATGTTGCACGGAATATTAGCACTTTTGTTGATGTGGAGAATGTTTTTGTGAAATTATTTGAAGGGTTTAACTCATACCATGATTGTCCGTCTGGCGACACCTCATAGGTTATGGAAGTGTTTTCTGGTGTTGTGTCACTCGCTTCTAAAACGACTCTTGTTATAGGATTTGCTCTTATAACCCTACTGTAAAACTCCGCTGTCGTATGATATTTCGTCACTTGAACAGGCCTATCGATCGCCATCCAGTAATCACGGGGGACTTGCACCGCAATTTTCTCCCAGACCACTTCTTCACCATACACGGGCTGTGTGACAGTCACATATTTCGTTTGTTTCTCGTAGCCGACGATCTCTCTGACCTGGTCGCAGACGCCTTTTTTGGTGTTCTTTTCGATGTAATCTACTTCGAAGCAGAGGCAACCTTTGATGATGCTTCCTGAGGAGGTTGTTCGGTAGAGTTCTTGCCAACCAGCGGATTGGTTCCAATGCACATACGCCTTCTCGGTTATGGTTTGGCCGTCAATTTTTGTTTGGGGTCTTTCGTTCATTCGCCCGCCTAATGTCCAATAGTCGCTTCCTTGTGAGGTTTCGGTCCAAATGACTATCGCATATTTGCCTTGGCTTTTTTTGACTGGGACTGGATTGTCGAATTGGAATATGTAGGTGTCACCATAGGCGTTTTTCATAGTTTCTGAGGAGGTTACGCCGAGAAGACCCCCCAAACGTATATTTGGAATCTTTCTATCTTTCAATTCTATCTGTGGAACCCCGTTAGCGTCTGCTTTAACCAATCCAACATGTAATGGGATTTTAGAAGCTCCTTTTTTGACTTGAAGCCTGATTGCCTTCACATTAGTATCCTTTGTGGTTGTGAAGGACTGTGAGATCATCACAAGGTTGCCGCATGGTTTCTTGTATCCAGGCATCCACCAGATGTTGGGGGATTCGTCTATCTTATATTTCGCTAGGATTCCTTCAACATCCACGATTTCATCAGGAGCACAATGGTCGATATCCTCGAATATTGGCACTTCACATTCTACGGGGATTAGCTCTTCTTCTGTGCCAGTTTCTGTATATATAGTCTTTGGCATCTCGACATAGATTGTTTCTGTGCAGACTACTTGCTCCCATTCCTGTATGATCTCAGTGGTGGAGTATGTTGGAAGTTGCAACTTCCCAGTATCTACATCGTACTGTGCGGTTGATCGTCTCTCATTCATAAAAGCCTTGATTGAATCAAGATCGCTGAAATCAACCGAGATAACTTTGCTCGTTTCATCGCTGAACTTATATGCTTGCTGCCCCTCGTCAAACGCATGACCATAACTATACTTTTCGTCTATATCGGGTGGTGCGATTATCTTTCTGACTTGGGGGCCTGTTTTCGTGTCGACTAGTTCGAGTTCGTCTTTGAGATAGCATAGGCTCTTGTGATAGTCTCTGAGCATCGTCTCTGTAACTTTCTTGTAGTCGCCGTAATCTACATCCCAATCTGGTAATATAAAATCTTTTTCAGGACAGTTTGTCAAATCAACCCACCCCTCTTCCTCCAAAAATTCAAAACCGAAAAGTCTTGGGAAGAAATTTTGGGTTTATGGTCTGCCGAGGGTTGCGGACCATGTTATTACAATATTGAAGCCGCTGGGCAGGCTGAGAGCGGGTGAAATCACTTTCCTTGCGAACATCGTACCAGCGGATGATGAATTGAAGATGCCCAATTCTTGAGTTCCAGTCGCGTCATTCCCTGAAAAAGTGGCCTGGGCTGTAACTTTATAATTTCCACTGTCCACATTTATGGTTGCAGATTTTCTAATGGTCTCAGTGCCTAGGGTGGTTTGAGTGGCGGATTCTGCTGTCCCGCTTGTCCCAAGTGCCATGTGGGTTATTGGGTTAGCGGACACACCTGCCAGCCTTTGTAATGCCAGGACGAGGCCATTGTTGACTACGATGTTTTTCCCGAAGTTTATGTGCATTTCTGTGTCGAGGAACATTGTCTGAGCTCTTATGGTCCCAGAGAACCTTCCTTCAATTTTTAAATGATCTTCTTTTTCTACCATTTCTTTTTTACCTCCAAATTTTAATTGCTCGCCGTTAACTGGTGCTTTATATAATCTATTGATGGTTTGGATGTTCCGGATGCGATCAATTCGAACATCACTACAAATTGATCAGTTGATGATACACTAATATCAGTCAAATCTAAGGTATTAGTGCCTGAGGATAGGTTGGAAGTTTTAACGACCTCATTATTCTTTTTAATCGTCGCAGTTATCGAGCAACCGCTTGGGATACTAGTAGAATATTTAAGGTAACCTAGATTCGTGAATGCACTGATCTCGGAGCCTAGGAGCGTATATGAGGCTGTGCCGCTCTGCTGAGGAAGATCATAGTATACATTCACTTGTATGACATCAACATAGAATGTTGCGCCAGCGCTCGAATAGTTGTTCTTGCCCGATAAATCAACATATAATGTGTTTATATTGGATGGTGTGACATTAGAGAGCCCCCATAGGTCAGTGGAGCCACCATAGTACTTGTTGGTATATGATTGGGGCCAATAATTACTCGTACCAGCTTTGCTAGTACTATTTGTGCCTCCTACATTGATCCTCACAAGCTGATCAACCCTGTTAACTGTCCACGATGTACCAGACTGCCTACGCCTTATTTTGACCTGTATGCCCGTAATAACCGCATTGCTTGGCACCCCGAAGGCATAACCGCTTGTGCGTAGAATGTCAGTATAACACACCTGCGCCGGAGTATCAGCCGTAGCACCAGTATTATCCTGGACCTTGGCATTATTAAGGTTATACCAATATCCTACGGAACTACAATTGCTATAATCGACATTCGAGACTGAGTTGGGGTCTTTATAGCTGGTTGAGAGCCCAGTACTCGGATCAGGTACCGTCAAGACGGCAGAAGAGCCAGAGCCTGATATGATCGTGTTTGACCGTGACATCCCTTGAAATTCTACGTCTGTGTCAAATACTCTGATATAACCCGTCGCATTCCATGATACACCCTCACTACCAACAGTGAAACCATCACCATCCAAAGAGCCCGAAGAAGAAGCTGTCACAGAATCACTGCTATTGAAACTATCACCATCCAAAGAGCCCGAAGAAGAAGCTGCAACCAGATCACTAGCAACAACTTCGTCAACTAAAGAATCTTGTAGGGCCAATACCATGTCTAGGGCTTCTCCACTTATAATGAGATTGTCCCCAATCGAACCTGTGGAATCCAATGCTATTGAATCACTGATATTGAAGTTGTCAGCCACAGAACCTGTGGCACCTAATGATTCGATCGTATCAGTCACTTGCCAATTATCTCCCACAGAGCCGGTGGAACTGGATGATACTGCGTCTTGGATGGTAAAATCGTCATTTTGACTTCCCTCAGCGCTACCTTCCATAATATCCGTTGTTATGAAGGTTTCGGATGGGACGAGCACCTCCATACCACCAGCATCCTCGATCCCAAGCGAATCCACCAGTCTCTCAGCCCTCGTACTCTCGAAGATGAACTTTTTCGACGAGCTTAAACTTTCTGCTAATTCTGTGAACTCTTCCTCGCTCCACTCGGGCAGGTTGGTTGGGAAGTCAATGTCGAATGCGCTTACGAAAAATACGCTCGAGTTGACATTTTTAGTGTACATACAGTTTCGGGAAAGTACGCATATCTCCCCTTCTGTTTCTAAGACATTCTGGTAAGCGACATTTTGCTTAGCAAGGCGCCTCCAAAGTCCTGAGACGATTGGTTCGATTAAAAAGTTCTTGTATACCTCGGCGTGTATAAGACCTTTGGAATTGAGGAATTGGAGGTATTTTTTGATTCGTTGGATGTAGTAGTAGTCCCATTCAACTTCATCAAGACAATATGGGGGATAAGTGCGGGGATAAAGATCGGGGTCGGTTGGGGGGTCGAGTCTCATTCTTGGTATTGAGAGGAGGTTGCCGATAACATCTAATATTCTGTCATGGTCGAATATGTCGCCTTCAAGGGTTTTGTTATGTGGGAAGCCTTTCTGGTAGGTGTTCCCATCCCAATCATCAACTTCTAATATGAATCTTCTCTCGGGGATTATTGACTGGCAGAACAGGCTCACAGAATCTTGTAAACTTGATGTGTCTTCGAGGATGCCTGAATCATATAATATCTTATCCTTAGTGGCGTCTATCAATTTCACACGATACAAGTCGTCTAATAGCACCCTAAATACGATGTCGTAATGGTGGGGTTGGTATTGGGTTCGCCAGATTTGTAAGGGTCTTTCGATCGATGGGATGGTTGACAGGAGCTTCGTATTAGCGATTACTTCTTGGAATTCTTTCCCAACAGTCCTAGAGAAAAGCCAAAGATTGCTTGGAGGATGCTTATCAAAGAAATGAGGCAACCTCTTCAGTAAGCGCTTGTGAGCCTTATTCCTAAATCGCCTCGCCACAATCTAAGCCCCCTCGATCGTTACTTTGATGCTGCCGAATATGAACTTCTGATGTTCCTGGATCTTCACAATCCTAGTAGGATAGATTATCTCCACATCATCAACCTCAGGCACCTCATCAGAGACAAATTTAGCAAGCTTGAAAGGAACAATCGATTCACCAATACCAAGCCCCTCCCAATAGGATCCACTAACCCTAACTCCACCGTCAAAATAAATTTTAGCGGCTTTTTCAATCTCACGTTCTATATTCTTCTTCTGCGCCGCAGTCATATAAGCCGAAATCGTCACCCTACATTCTACAACACGAGAGACCGGCTCGACACCCACAACATACAAATCTTCATCTATCGTAGCTGCGCTCCTCCTAAGACTTTCTTCAACATCATTGATTATCTCAGGATATGGTGGGTTCACAACCACTTTGACGGTTCCAGGACCATCCCATCTTGGAAATATCTGATAACTTGTCAAACCAGGGAGACTGTTCAAAACATCCTCGTAAGCGGCGAGAGTACCTTTTTGAAGTATGAAAGGCCAACGGAGAATCCTCTGCCTGAAAGCCTCGTCGCTTTCAGGATCTTTACCACCGCTTGAGGCGGTTGTGTTGAATGCTGAATCTATCCCTGGGATGTTTTCTTCTAATTGGTTTAGTTCGCCGGGTCCGACTCGGTAGGCGGAGCCAGGCAATAGCGACATCGCTCCAACGATCACACTATCTTCATCACTCTCGAGCACCACATCCTCGATCGTCTGGTATTCGATCCCAGGTTTTTCCTTGCAGGTTATCAGTGTCCCCGCAGGAATTTCAATATCCTCTCCGTAATTCGTGTCCCTTCTAAATTCAATATATGTGAATGAGCGGGTTCCCTCGTTGCGATAGAGGCCGAAGAGTTCCCCAAGACTGTCTAAAGCTGTTCCTTCCGCATGACTCACATCCCATGCATCTACCGCTTCTTCGATATTCGCATGGATCTGCTCGGCTTCCAGGGCGTATGCTGACAACAATAGGACTAAAACATTCTCGATATCTTCTTTTGTTTGGATTTTCGTGACAAAATCCTCTTCATCAGATATTAGCTTATAGTTCTGAGCTGCTAATATCATTCCGATTAGGATACTCTCATAATCTTTCGGTATTATGTTTGGCGTGGGCAAAAAGGACCCCTCCCAAAAAAAAGAGTGATCATATGCTAATTGTTTGTGTCATGGATAAGGTTTCGCCGGTATTGGCGGTCACATCAATGGTTACCACAAGTTCGCCTTGATTCCCTTCCTCCACCTCTATGTAATTCACTTCTTTCACTCTTTTCATGTTTTTCACAGCCTCTCTGATGTCCATCTTGAGGAGTTCGATGTTTCTTCCGTTCACCCCTTGATAGAGGACTTCATATGCCTTATCACCCCAATCCTTGTAAAAAGGGTGGTCTTTCAATTCATTGAATGCTGTTAGGACAGTGAATATTATCCCAGTCTCCAGACTCTCCAAACCAACCGATCTGACAAGATCTCCTTTCTCGAATCTCAGATCTAAACCTCTAAAGAAATCCCTATAAGAGTATTGAAGTGATGGATTGTACTCCATAACAGGATTTTTATCACTTTCCCCGTCAAAGTCCACAAGCCCATACAAGACCCATTCGTTACCATCCACCTCGACTGTGCCTTCGGAGACGCCTTCAACAATCCAACCACACCAATAATGCTCTTTGAGTCGGAGGTCCTTGTGGAGGTTTTCTAAGGCCAAAGCTTTCACACCTCTTTATCGTTGATAGTGACTTTATCGGCGTTTATTGAGATCTCATCGGCTTTTATCTCAACACAATCTTTCCCGTCCTTTCTTCTTAAGAATATGCTGGCTTTTCCAAACATTATATAGGTTCCCGGTTCCTCGAATTCGTACCGGTAATCATGGAGGCTGGTGAAGCCGAGAAGATAGGCTCCTTTCCTGTATGGGTCTCCTTCAACACTCAGCATCAGACCATAACATTCTATGGGTGCTATGGAATCCCATCCAGTAATAGGACACTTGCTAGTTTCGCCGGTGGCTACGGAGATGATCCCACCATCGTTGATCGGGGTTGGGGAGGCTACATCGATGATAACCGGTTGGGCTGTGGGGTCATCTAGTTTCGAAAATGGCATCACCGCAACTTTACCATTCCTGGGATAGAACCTTTCAATTTTGACAAAACGCAGATAAATATCTCTTTTGTCGAGTGGAGGTTTACCGGGTCTTGAATCCAGTTTACCCCCTAGCAGGCGGCGTATCAGTCTTTCTACATCATCTCCAGTGACCACATTTACCAATGAGATCATCCTCCTTTCACTACGAACATTCCAGGTTTCGAGGCTGTGGCTCTGAAAAGAGTGTTGATGTTATAGTTTCTGTATGGGAAGTCGACCCATTGACCGTTCATGTAGATTTGGACGCTGCGATGGTTACTTGCTAGGCTGGTGCCGTATTGGATGATCCTCGCACGAACACCAGCGGCTGTTAGCTTTTGATATAACCAGTCTGAGTGAGCCCAACAATCCCCGCATCCTGTCCTTTCCATGCACGCAGCATCGGAACAAGCATGACAGTATCCGAATCTAGCCGCTGCCCGACCAATATCATCAATAGTGGCTGTTGAAGGAGCCGCCCCACCACCCTCACCGGCTGCTGCTGCCTTCTCCTTTGGGCTTAGGTAATCGCCGAGGGTAACTCCAACAATATATCCTTCATTTGGCGAGAATTTAACATCTATCGATGTGACAAAATAGATATCTCCAAAACCATATGTTGGCGAACTGAAAAGGGCCCAACTGCCAGGATACCATTTAGGGTCACCAATGACAGTGAACTCGATTGAAAATGCAGAATCTTTCTGGCACTGCCTCAGAATCCTTCTAGCCTCAAATTTCCCTTTATCCCCTGAGATGAGAGGATAGGAAACTTCAACGACATTTAATTCTCCATATTTTTCGTACATTTCATCGTCTATTGCGTAGACCACACCATCCTTTGTTTTCACCTTGACGGTTGTGACGATAGGCCCGTCACCTTCTTTTATGTCCACACTCCCATCGATTATATTAGCACCTTCGATCGCAAATAAAATACAAGTATGAAATGGTGGGATTCTAACAACATAACAGATGTCGTGTTGAACATAGACCACCATTTCATACTTGTATTTTTTGATAACCTCCTGTATCATGTTCCAATAGTTGCTCGCACCACCACCAGATCCTGTATCAGTCGATCCGGGTTGACCAGATCCTGACACAGAGCCCCCTCCTCCGCAGGAAGTCGGAAGCATGCTACTGTATCGGTAGTCGTGTACCATCCCACAACCACAAAAATCGGCATCGCATCCACAACAAAAGAATGTGCCCTCTGGGAATGTGTTCGCTCCTCCTTGGCTGGTATCACCCCTACCCAAACCAGCACATTTGTTCACATTACAACCGGGCGGACACTGATTATATTTGATAATAGTGGATTTGCAGAAAGGACAGGGGCCTGTTGCCCTGCAAGTGACATATCTTCCACTCCCAGATGGTGGGAGTGGGCAGTCCCCCCTCCTGCAACTTCGTTGGCATGGTCCTTCAGCATCTCCACCGACACCGCCACCACCAGCCTCTGAGGACTGTGAAGAGTAGCTCGTAACTTCATCTGGCAGGCCTCTGAAATCGATATAAGGGGTTAGACCGGCTTTTTTGATGATGTCAGCTAGTATATCGCTCATTTTCATATTATTATAGTTCGCAACATCTTCCTTTTCCAATAAAACTCCAAGGTCTGCCACTTTGCACGAGATCTCGTTTTCATGTATTTCAGTGTCTGTGATAACAAGATGGAAAACCCTCTTTATCACAATTTCCTTTCGCTCTGGGCGTTTCCAACCCAAGGAGACAAGGATCTCATCACCCTTGTCAAGGAGCTTCCATCTTTCCTTTGTAAAAGGAAGGAGTATCTCACCTTCGCCTTTTGCTTGTTCGAGACTCTTTTTGAAATTGAAATTAATAATCTCCCCTAATTCAACAACTGACTCGACTGGAGATTTTTTCCGGATCTTTTCGAGCATATCTTGGATGCTCGTCCCAATCTTCAACTCTTTTTTCTCCTGGCTGCTACCAGAATCTGAATCTGAGGAGTTTGCGGAAGTGGTTGTGGAGCCCATCACCTCAGATGTTACTTTGATTGTTGTTGTGGGATCGCCTACCTTGTCTGTTTTAGGCACGAATTTCCTTTTGATTAAAGTGAATGTGCTGATCGGCATCCAGCCACTCTGTGGCATCACATATTTTGAGACCGACTCCAACGCCAAAAGGACGAAACCCCCTGCTTAGTCTTCTTTTTTAGCCTTTTGGATCACATTGAGGCGATATTTCTCGGCTCTCACCTTATCCCAGACTTTTTCCCGACCACACACACAACAGTAATTAGCCCCGCAATTCTCAGCGGTACAATGAAGCTGGCCTTCAGGGACTCTGCTATCCACCTGTTTTGTGAGGATATTCTTCTTTTTGCAGTGCGGGCAGTAATTTTCGAAACTCGCGATATAATAGACATACTGGTACCCATCGTACTTCATGCAGAAGGCGCAAGAAGGTTTGCATTTGACTTGGAGGATTTCCGTGGTCGTGGTTGTTGGGGTTTGGGGTTGGGGTGCTGGCTGCTCTTGTTCCACTACTTGGTCGATGCCTGGTGGAAGTCCCTCTTTTGCTTCGATTGTGATCTCAGCTGTCTTGTAGACCCCATCCTCGGTTGTGTAATCCATTTCATTCAGGAATTCTAATTCTATGTTGGTGATGGCTGCTTGGACTCTCCCAAAATATGGTGATTTCAACTCGACCATTTCATCTTGTAAGCCGTCTAGATATGATAGTATTTCTTGGACTTTAGCTTGTATGGTGAATTTGAATGAGAATTCTCTTCCGAGGGGCATTGTGGGGATTAGGACCAAACCCCTGTTCATAACCTCTTTCTCGACGAATTTCCTCCCTTTGAACGGGTTTTTGATCCTCAGATCATGCGCAAGGATGGGAACCCCATTGATCTCTATGTTATGATATCTTAGTTGTATCGCCATTTTCCACCCTCCCATCTTATGCTACGAATGATCTGCCCCTTGTAAGATAATCTAGGGATTTTTTGAGGATTCTAGCACCTTCTTCGGGTGTTAGGTCCTTAACGGTTATTGATATGGCTCCCGGGCCTAAATGTACTATATTTTGGGTGGTTTTATAGCTGTACACGCCCCTGTCGACAGGGATTTTACCTATATTGATGGCCTCTGTTCCCATTGGCAAGTTCTTCCTCCTTATGGTATCGAAATACCAATCTGCCAATCCGCTCAACATTCCTAATCTCGCTACTAATGACGGTGTGATTTCTCTGAATCTGAGTATTGGGACTTTGTCGACCATAACCCAATATGGCGAGCCCGCCTTAGCCTTTGGGTTTCCACCTCCAAAAATGAGATTCCCTAACTGTGCACCGAGATTAAAACCAACAACATGAGGTCCTGACCCAATAGTGGCTATCTCCCATCCAATATTTGTAGTTGGAGAACTATTATTGGACCAAGGCGGTGGTTGAATAGACGGTAGCTTCGCTGCTATTTCCCCAACATCAGCCAATATCTGGTCAAAAATGCTTTTAATTGTGTTGAGTGGGCTGACCCAACCATTAAGTCTGTCCCCAGCGCTCCTAATATTATCCGCCCATTGATGAAGGGTGTTCCCTATATCATCGAGTGGGTTGGTGATATCCGCAAGCCATTTGCCGAAATCTCTGAACCATCTCGAGAAGTCCATCCATCCTTGCCTAATCCATGCTAAGGAATCTCCAGTATCCGGTCGAGGTTTAGGGGATAATAGGTTTGCGAAATCATCACCGATCGAGGCAAAAATGAGATTCCCTAACTGTGCACCGAGATTAAAACCAACACCAGGAGGTCCTGACCCAATAGTGGCTATCCCCCATCCAATATCCCAGGCATTGCTCAGAGCCTCAACCATACCGTCCCAACCTTGAGTAAGGTTGTCGCGGAATTCATCACTTTTTTTCCAGAGATCCCAAAATATTACCGCTGCATCCCTCCCCAGAAGACTTGTTGGACCAACTGGTCCAGAAAAGAGGAGGCTTAGGTCATATTCTTTTAGCGTGTGGGTGCGGGGTTCGATGCCAAGGATTTCACCTGTTTGCTTATCGTATGTGATTTTAATAGGGATGGATAAAGGTTTGACTTCAACAATGTCCTTGCCAGTCTTCTCATCCTTCTTGACTTCAGGCTGAAGAAGGACAGGGAACACTTTCTCCTTTGCGAATTTGGCGATCTGGTCTAGGAATCCCCCAATAGCTTTACCCGAAACATCAGCGAACTTCAATAGGAAATCATATACTTTTTTAACTATGGGATAGATTCCTTTCTCCCAAACATATTGGAGGAACTTTAGGATATCTTTCCAAGCTCCTGTCTTCCAAAGAATATAAACGATAATACCGGCTATGGCTACAACAGCTATCAATATCCAGAGGAACGGATCCATTAATATACTTAACAGACTCCCAAGTGAACCGAGGCCCCCGAAGAGACTTGTGAAGCCTTTCCCAAGCCCGCTGAAACCGCCTCGCAGAAGTTTTAAACCGTCTTTCACGCCACCTTTGAAACCACCCCATTTTAATTTCAATAGTTCTGTGACTCCACCAGCTTTCTTAGCACCTTTTATGAAGTCTGCGAACATTCCAGTTATATCAAAACCCGTTACACCCACAAACATGCTCGAAGCAGCCGAGAAGACAAGGAGATATGCTATGGCACTTTTAATCGGATCTGGCAGTCTCGAGAAGGCCTCAGCTATCTGAGCTATTGCCTCGATGATTGGCATTATAGCAGGGAGGATCTGAGCACCGAGGATAACTTGGATCTTTTCCATGTAATATTGCGCCATCATCATCTTCCCAAGATCTGTTTCCCTGAATTCCGCCGCACTCCTTGCCATTGTGGGGTATAGGTCGGCGATAACCTTCTGAATATCAACATAGGTTTCGCCGTTCTCGTTCACCACTTTCCACGATTTTATCATCTCATCGCTGAGTTCGAATGTCCTCTTTAGGCTTCTCTCGATCTCTGGGTCACCAACACCTCTGGCGAATTCCATCGCCAATCTTTTGAGGTCTTGCATTTGCCCTGTTCTGAAAGCGAAACCAATAACAATCGTCATTAGTTTTTCGGCTTCAGGTCCTTCCATGGGGAGACCTGCTTTCCCGAATTCGATAAGCATGTCCCTGATGGTTCCTGGGGGCACCCCTAGATTTTTGCTGAGTGTGTTCGCATATTCCTTAGCATATGCTGCTCTTTCTTTGAGGCTGCCGGTCATATAGTCCCCATATTGACTGGCGAGGGCATACCATTTGGACTCCACCTCGATAGCCCTGTCAATACCGGCGGTTATATAAGTGGCTGTCATCGTCCCGAAACTCATCATTAGAACCCTGAGACCCCATGCGAGCTTTCGACTCTGTTTCTCAGCCTCAGCCTCCTTCTTAACCAAGTCTGTGAAAGCCTTGCCAGATTTGCTGGCTGAGTTCCCCAACTGGTCTACCCCTGTTTTCGCTGATTTCGCTGCGTCTCCCACATCCTTCATTGACTTAGAAGTCTGAGCGAGTCTGCTGTTCATCTGGGCGAAAGGATCGGAGAGACCAACAGCCACCATAGTCCCAACATCAGTGATATTACGCTTCATCTGGTGGCCGAGAGTCGCAGTAGCATAGTTCGCATTGATTCCAACTTTATGGACTTCGGTTGATATTCGCCTTAGATTGTTGGATGCATCACGGGCAGCTGCACCCACAGAGCCTATCGACTTGCTGAGCCTGCTTATAGTAGCTTCCCCGACAACCCTCCCAACAATAGTGAGTGCGATCGAACGAAGAGTCATTTTTCCTCACGAAAAGACAAAAATCTTATTTTTTAGTGGGGGGCAAAATTCTAGACTTTCACTTTTTGCCTCTCTTCCTCAAGCTCTTTAGCGGCTTTTTCCTTTGCTTTAGCCTTAGCCGCCTCGTAAACCAACTCCATATAATATTTCCGCCTCAAAAATTGAATGTCCGGCGTATACTTCTGAGCTATTACTTCGCTAGGTAACCAGCCTAAGTGCTTGGAGATTCTGAAGATCACTTCGCCTTCAACACTGTCAGCATACTCAAAATAAGCGTTCCGAAGTCTCTGGACCTAACCCAAGGACTTCAAGGGCTTCTGTCATCACATCGACCCTGAATTTAAAGGGGGTGTGTTGCCAAAACCTCTTCCTCTCTTTTATATCTCCATTGCAGTCTGGTGGTGTTATGAATTTCGCTAGGAATTCATTCATAGCATCCATCATCTCAGGGATGTTAGCATTGCTTTTCTCGAAGAGTAAAAGTTGGATTTCCTCGAGTCTGTCTCTTTCCTCCTTGGTGAGTTTCGCACCACTTCTCTCCTTTGCCAATATCAATTTATCAGGGTCTGGGAGGTCTTCAAGGACTTGGGTGTCGATGTTGAGAATGCTCAGATCATCACCCTTCTCTATCGGCTTCACCTTAAATTCTACGAGAACATCATCTTTACCCGGGACGGGGACCTTAATTATATTCTCTGAGGGGAAAAGCTTGAAAAGTTCTCTCTCGTCACGGATTAGCTTGACAAATTTTTTCGATTCTTCAAGATCCTTCTCGATCTCCTCTTTAGCTTCGCTTACTTCTAAACCTTTTGAAATCTCTTTACTAAATTTTTTAAGGAGATTCTTAACCTTTTTCACAGTCTTAGGATCTTTTGGATCTATCTTGCCTTTTTTGATTTTTTCGATTAGTGCTTTTTCTTCTTTGTTGAGTTTGTCGGGGGGGATAAACTTGATGAATTCTTCAGCGTCTTCTTCTACCATCTTCTGCTCGATCAATTTTTGCATTCCTTCGAGTACTTTATCATCTTCCTTTGCCAAATTCAGTACCTCCCCATATTTATCCTAAAAAAAGGGTGAAAAGGAGAAAAGTGGATGCTTTGGATGGTTGTTTTTATTCTTCAGGGGCTTCCGGGAATTTAAAGGCGACTACCTGGTAACCAACACCATTGCTTACAGTCACGACTAATTGGGTGTCTGTGTGCTGTCCTTGTTGTATGCTTACGCTCCCGCCACTGTCACCGATCGTAAAACTGGTTGGGACTACGACAACAAGATCTGGGACCGCTCCTAGACCATGACTTATCTGTTGTGCCTCTCCAGTCCCCGTCTTTGAATCTACGAAGACTTTTGGATAGCCATAGGCTATGTCTTCAAGTGCTTGGATGTTGGTTGCGATGTTTTGAACTTGAGTATCAATATCTTCGACCTGACCATTGAGCGTGTTCACAGTGTTTGAGAGTGTGGTGACTTGTTCTTCGAGGTCTTCGAGGTCTTCGAGTCCCTCTTCAGCTGTCTCATCCTTTTCGGCGAGGCTCCTAAACAAGCCCTTTCTACTAAGCACTAATCTTACAAACTCCTTTGCTGTCAAACTCAATCAACTCCTCTTCCATTATCCCCCTCCAAAAAAAAGGAGGGGGTAAATGAGGGAGAGAACAGGATCCCTTTTTAGGTTCTCCCCCTTTTTTCTATTTGTCCTGGAATTGTGTCTCTTTCACTTCGAAGCCGTATGCTTTCCCTTTTATGTCGACTTTGATCCCTTCATTTGTCTTGTACTCTGGTGAAATCTCTGTAACATAACATCTCTTCAATACCACGATAGGTTTGTATGTTCCTGTTTTTTCATCAATCGCCCATGATGTCAATGTTAAATCAACATCCCTTTGACCCTGCTCAGAGATCAGATTGTACCAGAATTGCTGATCTAAGGAATCGTTCACTTCCCATGTTAACTCGATTTTCCCAAGGTACACATGTTCGGGGAACCTGTCATCAACATAAATCTCTTTAGAATCCTCTTTGATACTCCACTTGAAATCTCCTGATAGAACTCTATAATTCTGCCCTCCGGTTGCAGCGGTCACCCTAATCCTATGGGCTGTATATCTTTGAACTGCCATTTTTCAAATCCCTCCTCCAAAAAAAAGATTTGCATTCACTCCCCTCTATGGGTTAATCACGGGTGCGATGATCCTGGATTTTACCCTTATATACTCGGTTGAGGGTGCTGGTTTGATCGCCATTGTGATATCAACGATATTAGGATCTCCTATGTTTTCTGTGACTGTTACTTCATAGTCTCTGATGACACCTTTTTTCTTGTATTCGCTGAATATTGAAGAGATCTGTATCTCGAGGGCTTGCATCGCCTCTGCTGTGCTTAACTTGTATAATTGTCCAACCGCAATCCTAACGGCTTCACCAGCCCTTGCATCACAGTTTCTTCTCAGGTGCAATTCTGCGTCAACAGGTCTGCTGCCCTGATAGAGCCTGTAAGATGACATAACAGGCCAATATATTCTTGGCCCATTCTCTTGTTGGTATGGGAACATCCAGAATGTTGTTATACCCGCGTTTTTGAGGGTTAGGAGTTCAGAGTCGTCTCTTTCAGTTATCTCTGTGGGGTCGACCGTTTTGAATGGGTCCATCCCAGGGTTTTCCCATTCATAGTGTTTGGCTTCCTTGGCTGCTACTTTCACATGCAAATTGGGATCGTCGACTACGCAGATCCTACTAGATCTTATATAGTCTGTTTGGGCTGGGTCTGTTAACGCTGCGACATCATCAGCATCGGTTAGAGTGGACGGTCTTCCAACATATCCGATTCTGAAGAAACCCTTTGATGCGAGATCGTCCAGGGCATCTGCCATAGCATTCCATATGTCCAGATCATAGGCTCCGCTCTCGTCTCCACCCACGAGGATGTATTGTTCAGCGTCTTTGATCCTTGCGGCTGTTGCGAAGGCTGTTGTCCAATCTTCTTGGGTTGGTGTGGACCCCACATTTATCGCGTATAGTTTGGGTATTGGGCAGACGGTTGGATCATAGCAGTCCCTACCTTCCATGAAATAGTCTCGTATCCCCTCTGCCAATTCCCCACCATCATCTCCAAAACCAGTGAGTGGGTCGAGGACTTCGTCATAGTGGATGAATGACTTGTACTCTGTTGGTGCTCCTGTTAGGTCGGTTGTCCCAATCAAGACTGAGATCTGACCTGGCCCTGTACACTTTGGAACAGTGTCAACTTCTTCGTAGTATGTAATGCCGACCAGTGGCATCTTCTATCTCACCTCTCTAAAATTCTTTTTTTCCAAAAAAGGTTTTTTTGGGTTCGTGTCCAGTGAAGGAGAAGACCAGAGGATTTTCTATTCTGTGTCTTCTCTGATTGTGAAACCGCAATATGGTAGTGCTTTCTCGTCTCTCTCATAGAATACTTCCACCTTATATTCTAAGACCCCTGTATAAACAGGGGGTTCATATTCAAAAACTTCATCAAGGGTTAGCCTGTCAAGATTTACTTTCACAATATCATAGGATGCGAAATGACCACATGGATTCCTGTAATGGGGATCCTCAGGGTCTTCAATGTTGGAATATGGGCATTGGTTATTAACTGAGAATCTATTCACAATGGTAAGGGCATCACATCTCTCGTTTGTTGTCTTACATATTCCACTGTCATAGTTTGCACAGAATCGATAATGCCATTCTTTCGCATCCCTAACAATCCCTTTTATCTGGCTGATTATACCATCCCTTTGAAGCCCGTCCGCTGCAAAAACAAGAATGTTAACCGTCCTCCCTTCCATCAGATACCTTTCACGGCCAAAAATGTATAATCGGTTGGGATTTTCCGGGTCGAAGTGAGGGTGGTTGTTTGGCATTTTCTCCCAAATATCACTGTCATAGACATCGTATAGTTCCTTTTCTATGGTGCTCCTGATAGTCACGAAGGGTAGTATCGCCTTTGGGGGAGTTCTGACTTGCACGGGGACCTGCTTATCATTGTATGTGATGTTTCCTGCGAGGAGGCTTCTGAAGGCCTTTGTACATTTGTCCCCTACCTGATCCATCTTACCATCACCTCAAAAAATGATCGGGGGAAGTTTATATTATGGCCGTCTCTTTCAGATATCGATTAAATTCCTCCGTTGCTATCTTCATGGCTAATTGTTCTAATTGGGGGTAAATGTGCACCATGAAATGGTATCCTTCAGCGTATCTGCTCCCGAATGGGGCTGATGTTTTGCGGTGATAGACTCCACCCATCTTCTTAAGGTGGCTGAACCACCATCGTTCAGCTTTTTTACTGGTGAGGACCCTGTGACCCTGATCAAGTAATAAGAGGAGACTATAAGGTTTTGACCCACCCTCAACAACAGCATCGTTCACTATGAGCCCTGAGTTGCCGGTTGGGACATATTTGAAATGTGAGCGGACTTTCCGGGATGGGATCAGAGGATGGTGTTTGAGACGCTGTACCATCATTTTCCCTATCCTGTCAATTGCTCGTCTCCGGTATTTCTCGAGGCTTATTGATTCGAGTTTATCCCGGATCGTATCGATCTCAGCTATCCCTAATATTGTGAATTCTCCTTCTACCATCCTATTCTGTCCTCTTGGACTATTTTCCTCGCTAATCGAACCTTCCAATAGGGTATAAGAGTCTTGTACTTGATCGGAACCCCTATAATATAATATTGTTCGCCATCAATCTCAATGATACACTTATCCCCAAGCTCATCAAAAGGCACTGAAGGGTCAGCATACAATCGGAAACTGGTTATCGCAATATCACCGAACCCCTTCTCATCCCGCCCCGGCATATCAGCCTGAAAATCCCCAACAAACACCCCTACTTCCTCAAGGGTCTCTTTCTCACCATACTCGTCAGGATCTCCGCTTCCGAGTTTGTAGAGTTTGAATTGTGTGTTAGGGAACAACACCAAATCTATCAACTCTTTTTTATGCGATTCTTATGCTTGGCCCGCTCCTCTGACGCTGATAAACCCTAGGATACTCGTAGACTATCTTAGATGATTCTCCTGGTGCGAGCTGGGCCTGGAATCGGAATTCTGATCTGTTCGGTTATCGGGTCATAGAATTTTGTTATTGTGTCGATGGCCTCTTCTAGTTTCTTTTTTTGGCCAGGTGGGATCTTCATGTCAATCTTTTTCCCAAGCAATTTCACCATCCCCTAATCCTAAGAAGTGATATCGACTCAAATTTCTCATTAGCATCTGTCACAATCTTGAAGACGAGAATATACATCCGCTGAGGCTCTCCACCCTTCAAGAGGCACTTAACTGTCCCATTCTCTTCGACTTCAACTGTTCCGATGATATCCTCTGTGGCGTTCTCTCCTCCGGTTAAAGTATATGCTTCGACAGCTGCATCTGTTATCTGTTCGTTGTCCCCGAGTCGGGATATGAAGTCTCTGTTCACCCAAAACTCTTCATATGACGACTTCCCAATCATGTTATTCTCCTAGAGGATCCCCTTCTCCTTATAGTGTTATCTCGTCCCCATCTTCAGTCGTTACAGTAATGTCCATGCCAGTATCATTCATAGTTTCTAACTCTTCGAGAAGCCTTTCCAATCTTTCAGTGAAAGTCTGTTCAAGACCCTCCTCATCATCATGATCGCATTCGTTAACCGAAACTTGAAGTAATCCATATTGATCGTGTATGTATTGTCTTGTTTGGTAGCGTGGACAATCTTTATCCTCTGGTTTTTGAACAAACCTGTTTATTTCCTCCACAAAAATCTCCCCCATTTCACGGTTTTACGAGATGAACGATCAGAGAGGATAACACACCTATCAAGGAGCTTAGGATCAAAAGCAAGATTTTGAATGTTCGACTATTATACTCCCTCTCTGTCTCCCGTATCCCCTCCTGCTTAGACACATACTCGTTGATATCATCCAGTTTTGAGTTCATCTCATTCAAATATGTTTTCAACTCCCCAACAGACTCGTTAACATATGCGACGAAAAGGGAATGTATAGGACATAATTTGCCATTCCTGTTGACACTGTGATTGTTATCGAGCAAATCAATGATCTTCTTTTTGCCCAACTATAAGCCACCTATTTTTCATTGTCGACCAAGATATTGGACATACATATATGTTGTATCATCACTTATGAGGGTGACATATTCCAGATTGGTCATTTCGATCATGATCATCGAAGCCTCAGGCAAATATCCCGGACCATACCCATTCTCGTTTTGAGCGCCTCTCACTATGTTGCTTGTAACATCCCCGTTTATTTTGAAATAGACTGAATTGTCACTTGATATCAGGACGATCGCACTCGTACCATCAGGAATCTCTGTCTCCAAAGTATATTTTGTTGTTGTTACTTTGACGATATCACCACCAAGATACTCTAATGGGGGTACATTCGCTTCGAGGGGGAGATCCACAAGCTTCACATATAAACTTCCATCTGAAGATACCTTTAGCGGGACATAACTCCGGCTTCCTGAATCTCCGAATGCAATTGGCATTTTGCTATTCACCTCCATCTTCCCTCTTATTAGGGATGATAAACCTCATCTTGTATATTCTCGCAAGATATTTTTGATACTCCTCATTGTAAGTTGGAGGATGCGAGTCTGTGAATCTTTCACCGGATCGAGAAGCATATTTTATCTCGATATCGCCTTCTCGGATGGCGGCAACTCCACCACTAACGCCTCTTTGGATGAGACCCCTCTTTTCTAGCCATGCTAAAACCCCATAGACTGTGGCAAGCCTCGCATTAAGATCGTTCCTTGTTAAGGTTGGGTTGAATTCCCAGATCCTTTCACTGATGTCGATGATCTTGTATTCAATATTGTCTATTTCCTCTTCTATTATCCCGTTGAGATCTGGGGCTTCTTTTAGGATGTCCTCGATCGTGCAAAGATGTTCTTCTGTCAAAGCGGACTCACACCCCTTATAAAAGTGAAGATTTTAGTTTTTAGGGATAAGCGTTACAAGCACTTTGAAATCTTCTGTTGATGCGCTTCTCTCAACGATAAGCTTATCATCTTCTATCTTTATTGATTGGACATAGCCTCTACCTTCGATTGGCTGGAAGCCGATTACGCTCATGTTCTTATCTATCTTAGCCTCGCCTGTTTTATTACCATCTTCTATCAGGATGAGAACAGATTCTATTCGCGGAGTGGGAGGCTCTGATAATTTGATCTGACCACCATCGCCAACAGCTAATAACTTACCAGCTATTTCTTGTTTTTCACCATTGATTTTCAGAGCGTCAACTGATATACTCCCTTTGTCAAATCCTCCAGTGTACAAATCTTGGATCATATCATAGATTTCTCGCAATGCTCCTCTTCTAGAATAGATAATTTCTCTCCAATCCTTCAGAACCATAGACTCAGACCTCCTCCAAAGAAAAAAGAAGGAAAAAGTAGAAAATGGGAGGGTTCAGGGGATCCCCCCCCAGAAAAAACCCCCTCTATTCCCAAAAAGGCCCTGAATAAAAAAAAAGGAAAAGGGGGTGGGAAATCCTGTGAAGGGGGTTATGAACTTGCTATTGTTGCAGCTACTGCCCCAGCTGTCTGCTCATAGTGAGCGTCACATCGCATGGACAGGACATGATCAACTGTCCTTGCATAGATGTTCCTTTGTGTTTCGATCATAATGTCTCTGAACACTCCCCATACCATATTAGATGGCATGCTTAGGAGCACGAAGTGATCGGCACTGTTCAATGTTTTAATATCGTCATCGTCGAATGCTGGGACATGAACAACAGGTATCCCTTTGAATGGTGGTACCTGGCCTTCTGTTAGGGCAGCGTCACCGACTCCTGTGTATCTTGTCATAACCACATCTGTCCATTCTTGATATAGTTCCCAGTCGACATAGAACCTCAGTTCTCTTCTGTTGGCTAAGAATGGGGACGGTATGGCGTTCATCATAGCATCGAAGACCCCGACAACTCCCTCGTCGTCATAGTTGAATTCTGGGTCTGATTCTGATGGGAGTTGTGCTGCTGCTTTCTTAAACCATCCATCGAATGATGATAGCAAGTATTCCAGCTGTGTATCAGGGTCTGATATGTCTTCTGTGTCACCAAATAGGAGTGCTTTTTCAAGGTCTCTGCTAACAGCCCTGCCGAATAGTTCTGAGACGGTCTGTTCGAAATTCTTTCCTTCAATGGTATCCTCGAGGGTGTCGTAATCTATTGAGAAGTAAGCTACGACTTCTTTGGCACCGAGCACATTCTGTTCGAAATCTGGTGTAGCTTCTTGGGCGATGGAACCCGCTCCGCCTATGACAACTTTCCCGCTACTGGTTCTGCCGGGGTAGAGGATTCCGCCAGGCATTGAGATTACTGGTATCTCTCTTTGGTAGCTGTTCATTTTTATCATCCGAGCTTCGTCGAGAACCACTGATTTTTCCTCGAGGCCTCTTATGAATTCTGGGACTTGTTCGATTGAGAGAAGCCCTGCGGTCACATCGCCGTCGGTTATGGCTCTTTGCAGCACCTTATCGCTAAGTTCTTTAAGGTATTTTTGTATTTTTCCAGTGTCCATAACGAATCACCTTCCTCCTTTTTTTGAAAGATTCGCCTCATTTTTTGTAACCAAATTCATCTCTACCGAGCCTGGAGTAGAAGTCTGTTGGTGGTTTGGTTCTTTCTATTTTTTGTCCTTTGATGGATTTGGATTCTTGGATTCCGAGTTTTTCGGATATTTTCTCGTATCTGCGTTCTATTTGACTTATCTCTTTCGCTATCTCGTCTTTGAATGCTGATAGCTGGTCGTCTAATATTGTTTTAACGCTTTCCTCCAGACTTGGTTTTTCCTCTTTCTCTTCTTTTACCTCTTCAACTTTTTCTCCAATTTCGTCTTCAGCCTTTTCTTCAACTTCCTCCGCTTCGGTTTCGCTCTCTTCTTGTTTTTCTTCAATTTTTTCAGCTTCTCCTTCAGGGTCTCTATCGAGAAGCCGTTTGAATTCTTCGCTTTCAAGAATCTCTGAGAGTATCTCCTTGACATCGTCCCTTAATGATTTCTCCTCCCTTTGAGGTTCAGGATACTCTTCTTCAGGGTAGCCGTACCCTTTTTCAAGGTCCTTCACTATTTCCATGACCTGCTCCAGTGTCTTCGCTAGTTTCTCGATAGCGTCCTTGTCGACTTCATCGCTTTTGGCAGCATCTCTGAGCTTGTCGATCACATCTTGTATGACATCCGAAACCTTTTCGTCTTTGGCTTCTTCGATCTTGGAGTTTTCTTCAGCCATATTATCTCCTCCATCTTCTTTTCGCCTAACAATCAGGAACTCCGCCGCTGGGACTCCTGGATTGTCAACTAGACTGATTTCCATGATCTTTAGGTCTTTTATTTCGTTCACTTCGTCTAATTCTTCATCCGTTTTCCTTCTCATGATTTGTTCGCCTGTCACACCATACCCTCCAAACGAGACGCCTTTAATATCCTTCTTCCGAATCATCTCTTTTAATTGTGGGTCTTTGACTTTGATGCCGACGAATGCACTCCCCTCTGGGAGGTCTAGGTTCCTGTATATTCCACATTCGACTATTTCACCGGCTTCTTTTGGTAGTTGGAACTCGTGCTGCAATCCTAAGTTCAGATAATCTCTAACAAAATCATGAACCGCTCTTTCAATGGTTTGGGGTTTGATCCATTTACCCTTGTAGTCTTTTTCGAATGGGACGAGGAACGGGGCTAAAACAAAAAGATCCCCATCATCATCCTCTTTAACAGCAACTATCTTCGTCCCGAATTTCAGATCGTCCCGTGATCGTTGGATTTTCTCGGCTTCTTTTTGGACATCGATTAGTTTGGGTTTTTCACCCGGCTTGGACCAGAGAAGGTAATCTTGACCCTTCTTCTTCAGTTCCATCACCACATCCTCCAATTTGTTCTTCTCGGCATATGGTGTCTGGTCTTCTGGTTTTTTGATCAGCCAGCGTCTTCTACCACCAACTGGTGCGTAAGTGGCGATATATCTTCCTTTAAGTTTTTTTCCTTTGAGGAAAAATTCGAAGAAGTGTTTTCTCCACACTCCAATCTCATATGTTCCACTATCGACTTTGAAGAATTTAGCATAACCTTGTGAAGTGGATCCCACACCGCCAGGGGATGAAACATAGGCTGGGGATCCAACATCCAACCATGCTGGTGGTTGCATGAGCTTGAATGCACATTCAAGGTTTTCATTTGGGGATTCGTTAATCAGCCTGTCTGAAGCGTTTTCACTTGCTTTACCAAGGAATACTGTTATCCCGAAGAGAGCGTGAACGCCACTGTTTTTGAATTCGAATCTTAGGTCCCCGTGGAGGGAGTTGTTGGTTTTGAGGAGGTATTCTTCGTCTTTTTTTGATTCTTCTTCTGTTAAGCCCCTCCAATGGTGTTGATAGACGAATCTTCCTTTTCCTGAAACTGGGAAGCATTTGTACCAGTTGCTCTCCCAGAATTTCCGAGCCGCCTCACCCCTTGTCCCTCCTTCTTCATCATCTTCCTCCTTCCTCCTTAATAGGGGCGTCATATCTGATATTTGAGCGATTGTAGCGCTGCTGAAGTGTCTTTCGAGATCTTGCTGGGATATTATTAGGGTGTCCTCTGAATCGTAATCTTGGATGTCATCGACTTTGATTATCTTTGAGTTTCGAACCATTTTAGCTATTTTTCGGATGGTGTCCTTAGCAACATCAACTTTCTTATCCTCGAAATATCGTGGAATTGTGTTAATACCATCAAATAGTAGTAGGTATAAGTTCTTTTCGACTTCAAGGGAGGCTTCTCTGGGATTGAATGATTTCAAGAAATTGTACATCTTCCTATTACCGATCATGGAATCTGGGAGCTTATCCACTGTCTCCTCCCCATATTTTTGGAGGGATGTGAAGAGGTTATAATAGGGGTTGTCCAAGGCGAATATTATCTCGTTCTCTGGAGGTTTATTTTCAGGTATTGTACCATTACAGAACACAATTCGTTTGAACGGTCGTAAAGGTTTCTTCAAACCCCTAACCATCCTAAGTTTCTCAAGCATTTTCACTTGGAGTGCGTTGGCTCGTTCACTTAAATCTATAACTTGGCTCAGGTGATATGGCTCTTTACGACTTTTATCAACATCAATAACCATTGCGGATTGCCATTTCACCTTAGTATCGTTCCCGGTTGCATCGAATAAGATTTCCTGTGGTTGGACTGTGATGATATCCCCGAGTTGAGCGTCTATATCAGTGTTGTATGTCCAGCCCAATGCAACATATTCTACCCCATCCTCTTCATAGATTTGGGTCTGATTGATGTTCTCAGAGTCATTGATAACTCCTCCAAGATATTGTCTTGCTTGGTTTTTGAGGATCTTTTTTCTGAGGACTTTGACCTTGAGTTCAACTATCACTTTCACTTTCGCCATCCAATCTGCACTGGCTTTGAATTCGTATTTGCCCGTGGCGTCTTTGAGTACGATGCCCTCTGAATATTTTATCTTGGAGAATTTCCTCCATGCTTTTTGGATGTCTTCTATGGTTTTTGCTGTGATGCCATCTGCAACTGCGAAGTATTGGGATTTGCTTAAATATTTCTTGTAGAATTTGTGCAGTTCATCTCTTCTCTCTATGAATTCTTTATCAGAGATGTCTTTATTCCAATAGACCATGTCGAATAATGTGCACTTGACCCGGATGCCCTGCGGTAAAATAGGATTTTTACCCAGAAGTTTCATAACATCGATCCTTGGTAGACGCTCACCATTCGCATGTTCCAAGCCAACATCACAGTCAACAATGAACGCATCAGGAATCTTCTCAATCTCTTCTACAAGCTCCGGTAACTGTTTGGATTTGTCTTTCTGCGAGTCCTCAAAGAATACGCTCACATTCCCAGTTTTATCTTTCTGTATGAGGGTTCTGAAACCATTATATTTCTGTTCCACAACAACCCCATTAGGAAGATGTTCGTTAAGCCATGGTTTTAACTCATCAACGGTGAAAGCCTCGGTGCTCATCCCATAGATCTTCATTGAAGGTTTGGGGAGTGTGACATTCTTCATTATAGGTTCGACATCGCTTTTCTTAAGGATTCTATCTTTGAAAGTATTAAGTGCCTTTCCCATCCTAAAGCGGATAGCATCGAGCTTCATAACCTTAAGCTCCTTTTTCTTGCGAAGAACTAGATCATATAAGGGTATGAAGTCGTCATGAGCCCCTTGAGGATTCAAGATAATATGAAGTTTCTCCTTGTCTTCTGGGGTGAGAGCCTTGCGAAGAGGCAACGATATGTTCTCATTCTTAATATTATAATATGTCTTGTCCTCGTTCAAATCGGCCCTGATGAGCACATCAACATCATCATAATTATCAGATTTCACTGAAGAACCAACAAGATTAACAAAATTATTCACAACCAATATTTCACTTGGCAATTTCTCGAAATCCAATGGGGAAGTATTTTTTTTAGCAAGTCTTTCCAGGACACCGTCTAATTCATCATGTGGATTATGTTGGAATCCTCTTTTCTCCATCTCCTCAACTATGAAAGTATGAGCATTAAAAATGTCCTCAGCATTAAACTCTTTGAGTTTCCCTTCCTTTGTGAGAGTATAGAGCTGATGGCACCTGCGATGCAAATTAAGAAGTTCCTCATCATCCACTTTCGAAAGGGAAATTGGGTTGATCTCGTTCATGTGAATGGATCATCCCTCCTCCTCACCATCTCTAGTTTCCTCTGGGGGTTTAATTGGACTTTCGGTTTTGTCCTCAGGGACATCCTGGGCGGGTTTTATCATTGGTTCAGCCTCCGAGAGGTTGGTGATCTTCATAGCACCTACAACATAATAATCATCCATCGCAGGATGTTCAACTCGTTTAAGACCAAACTTGTTTTTCAAGAGAGTTCGAACTTCATTGGGTGAGAGAACACCAATCTTGAACAATGAGATGTATGTTTCGATCTCATCCTCCATCACTTCAAACTCTGATAATTTTGGACTAAGCTCCCAATCTTTAATACCAAAGCCTTCACTGATGATCCGTTTGTTTAAGACTTGAGCCCAAAGCTGTTGTCTTGTAGCCACAACACCTTCGAGATAGTTCATCCGAGAGAGTTTAGCAGTATTGCCTCCAAGGGACCCGAGGACCATAACCCCAAGCCTATATGGGTCGACACCATGTGCGGTGACTATCTCATTCCTGTTATCTTGTCGGTACATTCTGAAGGATGCTTCCTTCAATTCTGTTGATAGTTTTTCGAATTTTATCTTGACACTATCTCCCATAGCCCCGGGTATGGCGATTACAAGGGGTGCGTGGGGATTCTCAGCTAAATAGGAGAAATATTCTTCGATCGTCTCTTGCAGGATTGTCTTCCCTGTTGGATTCCCTTGAGCATCTAATATCTCTTCGTCTTCGTAGTCGCCTGTTATGAAAACAGCATAGGATGGGACACCATAATTTTCAAAGAATTTTCTGTTATATTCGCTTTGGGCTTCGTCGCCTGCGATCGCAGATATGGCGGGGATGAAATCAGGAACACCATAAAATGAAGATCTGCTACTGTAATTATGGACAACAATCAACTCATTAGCCCTTTCCTCAGGTTCCAAAGAGCCTAAGGGATATTCTTCACCAGTGTCCATGTGGACATCCTTATCATAACCAAAAACCTTAAACCAGCGAAGATTAACACCATCCCATGTCTGAGCATACTTATTCAACGATTCATGCAAACGGAGGGTGTGAGATGGGATATGTTCCAACCTTTGAATCCGGGAATCAGGGAGATTACCCTCCCTTATCACTTCAAGGGCACCCCAACCAATCTCCTCAAAATCCTGACAAGCCTTCTTCAAGACATAAGGGAATGATGGTTGATGATTATCAAGAAAACCCTCCAATATCTCCAATTCTTTCTCTGAAGGAGAATCAGCCTTCGAGATGATCTCCCATCCCCTCAACGCCACATCACTGGCTTTTGTCTCGCAACATCTGGCATGAAATGTGTTAATCTCGGCTAAGGCGGCTAAACCTTCAGGGTTATACGGTGGTTCTATCAGCCCATTTGAGGTGTAAATTTGCGAGAAGGTATCTTTGAGTTGTTTCGACTCCCCATCCGCTATTTTGTACTTTTCAAGAACATCTCTTCGTATGAACTTGCCGGATGATAAGACGAAACCGAAAGGTTTCTTTTTGTTTATCAAGGCCGGGCTACCCCCTCATTTTTAGGTGATATGGGGAATATTCTTGGTCTCATTCTCCGTTTATAATTTGAAACATAGACTTTTGCCCTGTATCTACGCATAGAGTCGATGGCGAAAGCGAGGGAATCTAACATGTCGTCATAACGATATTGAGGGAAGTTCAAGTATTCGTCCATAAAATCCCCATAATGTTTATGGTTAGTGGGAACATAAAGATCGATGTAACGGGTTTTAGCTAACGCAGCTTGTATCCTTGTCACCTTATCGCCTTGGGATTTGTAAGGTTTGACTGGGATTCCGCCTTCTTTTCTGAGTTGTTGAGGTAATGCTCTTTGGTATGCAACATCCTCAACGAGGACTATTGAAGCATCATATTCGTATGCCTTGGATTTGATCGCTTCAATTTGACTGGGGAAGTCAATCCTCTCCCTGAACCAGTCAAGGATATATATTTTGTCTCTGAATTCGGCTACTGTCGTCCCAACAGTATAATCAGCCCTCGACGACTCAGATATCGCCAAATCCCATGATTGAATAATCCTATCACTCTTCTCGATTAACTCTTTTTTTCTTGAGGGTGTCAGCTCATATTCACGGAGCCATTCTTTTTTGAGAAGTTGTCCTTCCTCTTGGACTGTCCAGTCCCCAAGCTTCCATCTCTTATATAAGGTGCTGTCAAAATATTTAATTTGGTCAAAGAGTCTGTCATATGCCTTTTTGTCAAGGTATGGGTTTTCCTCATATGTTGATGGGATGAAGAGACCATCACCCTCAACGAACTGTTTCTTAAGATAATTATGTGAGACCCCACCAGGATTCCCAGTATACCAAACCCTCAGTGGTAGTGGATCGTCTTGTCTTTTCCTGTTGGATCCTTCAAGTTTGATCAGTCTTGTTTCTGGGAGTTCTTGGGCTTCATCAACCATGATCATGTGGAATTCGGCACCGAAATATCTCCCAACATCTGATTCGTATTGTATGTGCCCGAATTGTATAACAGCACCAGATGGGAATCTTAATCGTTTTTCTTGACTGTTCCATGATGGTCTCATGGTCCTAGGGATTTCAGGGTCTCTTGTGGTCCACTGGAGACACCTGTCCATTATCCCATTAGGCTGTGAAAGTTCGGGGTAGGTTTTCCTGATTATCCCAACTTTCCAGTCTTTGCAGAATGCGAATTGGAGAGCTCCCATCAAAGCTGCTTCTGTTTTACCACCACCCCTCGCCCCACCATAGAATATTTTCCTCTGTGAGGATGTTAAAAGCTGGAATTGTTTATAAAAGGGGATGGATGGGATATAAGGGTTCAGGATGATGGAATATGAAAAAACAGCCCTGTCTACCTCCCCCAGCTTCTCCCATTCCTTGGACAATCTCTGATCATCTTTGAGCATCTCTTTGAATCTTTTCATTTTTTTAACAGATCTAGCTAGGGGTTTCCCTACATTTCGATTGAATTCGTCCATCACAAGCTCGAGAGTCTTGTTGGTGTATAAGATTGGTCATCACTCCCCAAGAAAAATCATTATCCCATAAAAAAAAAGATAAAGTTATCTTCCCTCATTATATAATAGCAACGCTGTGCATAAAAAGAGAAAAAAATTCTAGAGTTTCTCTGCAAGAATGCGTCTCAACTTTTGTATCTCTTCAGGATTTCCCCTTTCTAGGAAATATTCTGTTATCATTATCACCCACATCTTAGAAGTAACCTCAACATCCATCGAAACAACTTTACTCTCAAAGAGTCTGAATAGTTCTTCATCGCTTCCTTTCTTAAGATAATAGTTGATCACATTCTCCATGTACTTGAAGAACTCGTAGCGTGCTAATAGTCCAAGTTTACCCTCGCCAAAATCCATCTCGGATTGTTCGACTAGGAATTTGCCCTTCAGATTATTTATAAAATTTACGAGATCCTCGTTTCCTGAGTATCGCATAATTTCCACCGCCAATCGAGAACAGCTCCAATTTAACATCTGTTTTTTCTCTTAGGAAGTTCACAACACCATCCTCGTCGACGATTATCTTCACCATGCTTTCACATCCTTCCTAATTATAACCCTCTCGACTTTGAAAATCTCCCCAGGGAGCCTTTTGAGTTCATTGTCCTTCATACCCCTTTTTATGAGGTTGTAGGATACTTTCGGTGGTGTGAAATTGTAGTATTCGCAGCCTTTGTTGAGGATTTTGATGACCCATGTTAGGGGTAGGTTCCCGAAGACCTTGTCACCTTCTTCCAGTTCTTCGAATGCTTCATCATCGAAGTAGTTTATTATGTTGAAATCTCGAATGCCGGTAGCCGCCTTCAAATACCTGACTGCGGTGATATGTCGTGTCACTAACCAATTCACCATCTCCAATCACCTTTCATGTAATATTATTTTTCTTTGTTGGATTTCGATCAAACCATCAAAGGAGAAAAGTTCCCCACCTAATTTGAAGTTGACAGAGTTAACATTCTCGTTATTGCAACTTATTATGATGGTGAAGTCTGTTGAGAAGAGTTCCTTCCCAATGTTTATGAGGGTGGGTTCGAGGGATTTGATCACAACCTCATTGGCTCGGAAATGGACTCTAACCAGCATACCATTCTTGATAAGCTCTCTTCTGAGTCTGGAAACGAATTTTATAACATTCCCTCGCTTTTTCGGGGTTAAGATTTTCATTTTTCATGACACCTCAATTGCGAAGAAATATCCTTCATGCTCGATTATTAGACCGCCACTTTCCTCGAAAGAGGCTAAGAAACCCTTCTTGTCAGCTGTTTCACCGTATTGTTCGGTTATCACCTGCCCGAAATGGTATAATGGGACTACTATAATGTCTTCCTGTTTAGCCCTTATCTCCTCACTTATGGTGGCAGCCACTTCTTCGATGATGGGTTTCGGCGCCTCCACTTTGAAGGCGAAATCCGGCACATCAAAGGCTCTAACTATCTCCAAGTTTCTCATCCCTCCCTTCTGTTGTATTCTTCGGCGAAAAGTAGCACTTCCCGGGTGATTGGGTCTTGAGAGTATTTGTTGAGGGTTTTTTCATCTTCTTTTGTTAGGTTGGGGAAGTGTTTAGCAACATCCCAGATCTTTTTATCATTTTTGTCCGATGCGAATCTTTCAAGTTCTAATTGGAGTCTTGTTTTCTCGTTTTCAATGATTACCTCACAGATTTGATCCCCATCGTACAAGTGGGTTATTTTGCCCCAATCTTCCATATAACCTACCAGTTTACTATCCCCGTTAACCCTTAGAATAATGAAGGTAGGATATTTGTCCGCTATTTCGAATCCAAGATCCACTCCATTCAAAAGAGCGGAATACTCTATGTTAAATCGTTTATCCTCTGAGAGTATTATATCCTCAAGTTCCTCTCGGCTTTTACCCTTGAACAAGCTTTCAATAACAGATATCATATTCGGAGGACTCCATCTCCCCTTTATGGTATGTCCATCTCCAAGTATCCTTGGAGCTTCTTCTTGAGGATTTTTCGGAGGAAACCATATTCTGGCGGTGGGAGAGCCGGATCTTCCATTTTCTCTGCTATTCCTAGAAGCATGAAAATCTTTGCTTTTTCCTCGAGGTATTCTTCAAAGCTTCCGCATTCTTCTCGGAGAGATGTGAGGTAGATTGGGTTGAGAAGTAGTTTTTGGATCATCTCTTTATAGTCAAGGCCGAAATATTCCATGAGTGTTCTTTTCGTCCGTTTTTCCCATTCGGGTAGGAGGATTTCATCCCATCTTTTTGCGGTGTTATTTTCGAGGAAGTAGAAGCCTTTGCCTTTCCATCGGATGTTCAGTGCCTTGTGTTCTATTTCTTCGGGTCTTTTTTTGTATCCCATATGTTTCGCGTCTTTTTTGATTCTCGCCATTTCTTTGATTAGGTTGTGGTCGAGCCTGACGGCTTGAAAACCTTTTCTGGGTTCGGTTGAGAAGTGTATTGGCTTTTTTTGGTTTTCTGGGTCGGCGAATAATGCGTATATTATTGGCTCTCTCAAGACCCTCGCCTTTTTTATATTTTAACATTCATAAATAAAAAATTAACAGTATTTAAATGCTTCGGTTTTCGCAGGGGAAACTTTTATATAAAAGTGGAAAAATAAAATAGACCATGGACAAAACAACAAAAAAACGCAAAATCAGAGTAACAATGGTAGCATACTTAACCCAAGAAGAAATAACAGAACTCCAACGAGCACGATTTAAAATAGCCCAACAATCAAAATACGGAAGACTACCATCAATCAGCGAAGTACTCAGAGAATGCGTACTCTACTGCATCGAAACCGAAATAATATACGAAATATTCAAACAAAAAGAAGTAGAAAAAGAACTAGAAAGGAGAGAAGAATGGTAGACATATCCGAACTCCACACAAAAATAGATAATCCAACCTTCCAAGACATGATCCGAAGGGTCCAAAAATTCATACAAAAAAACAAGAAAAACCCAAAAATAGTCTACATCAGACCAAACGGACCCGACTATGTCACATGGCAAAGATATCAGGACATGAAAACCCGCTGGGACCAAAAAACAAAAGAACTGGGCAGATACCCAAACTATGTCTGCATAAACCCACCATGTGACGAAAGCGAAAACAATACAGTTGGCAATGGAATATGGATGTGGGCATCCCACATGGACCAAGTCAACATGGAACAACTCCAAAGAAACAACATAACCAACATATTCCTCCTCGAACCAGCATTCAACGACGAGAACAAGGCAAAAGCCTTCGTATCGAAAGCAGCGAATGCCCAGATCAAAATACATGCTTGGATACAGTGTCTTCATGATTCGCAAGGCTGGCACGACCCAACAGACATAACCACCACCCAAAGAATACTCGAGAAAATCAACAAAGCCCTCAGATGCGGAGTCTATGGGATACACCTTGACTATATCAGATATCCGGGAAACGCCTACTTATACCCAAATGCTTCATCAAGGATAGCGGGGATAGTGGGGAAAATCAGGAGCTCCTTTGGGGATAAACTCTTCTTATCAGCAGCGCTGATGCCTGAAATGAAAGCCAACGCCTATTATTACGGACAGGATTATGGATTATTAGGTAAATACTTGGATGTGCAAATCCCAATGGCGTACAAAGGAAACTATCAGGCGAACAGGGATTGGATCGCCAAAGTCACTAAATACATACGGGAGGAAAGCGGCAAACCAGTATGGACAGGACTCCAAACATACAGATCCGACAAGAACCCGACACCAATATCAAAAGAAGAACTCGAAGCCGATATGAAAGCCGCTATGAGCGCGGGGGCACTCGGCTGCGTATTATTCAGGTTCGGGCTAATAGACAAAAACTTCTGGAGATAAAAAAAAGAGAGAAAAATGTGGAATTTTTTATTTTTCTTCCACTTGTTTTTTGAAGTGCATCCTGATTATCCTTCTAAGTTCCCTCGAAAGACTTCTCTCGTTTTCGATGGATTGTGCTAAGAGTTTTCTGTATAAGTCATCATCCACCGTAAATGATATTCTCTTCATTTTATCATCCTCCTTTAATCTGATTATGTAAGGCTTCCCACGAAAAGAGACTGTTAGCATGGGTGTTGACTCTTGCTCTATCTCAAAAATCCTTTGGAAGTCGCCGCCCTCAAAGGAGTATGTGCGAGAGACGTGCTCTTTGTAATCTTCAGGGGTTTGCACGGATTTTACATCGAATTGCTTCATTCTCATTATCTCTTCAACTACCCTTTTCTCTGCTCTTCTATATTCTATCTTTTTGTGAAAATCAATGTCGTGTGGGTCTATTAATTTTATATCTATCATTTTTTCAGCCTCTTTCCAGAGGAGAATTCTTCAGCGATTAAATTTCTCAGGAATTTGTTCAGATATGGGTTTATTACATATGGGAGCATCCCATCGACTGATTCATTTACCAAGTCGCTGAATATAATGGTCTTCCGGTTCACACTCCCGCTTTCTCCTTTCAATTCCTCTAATTTTGATAATAAATTGTCCTTCCCGTCATTATCAAGATATTTCTTTTCAACAAGAAAATCCAAGTATCCTTCTATGTTTCTGATTTTTCTCACAAAATATTCGTCAGATGATCGGGCGAACTCCCATGATACCACACTATCCCAATTGGCGATCGTTGAAGAATTGTAGACATAGTATCCCGGCCCAGTCCAATCCACTAGCGCCGAGCTATCGTTGATCTCTTCTGGGGATTTGAAAAAGCCTATCAATTCGATTTTGCCACTGATCTTCGATGTTAGGTTTTTGTCTATTTTTTCCTTGGTGTATCCTTTCCTTGGTTTTTTCGATATGTCTAAAGGCTTGTCACCTAACCAGAGGACATATACTTCCTTCATTCTTTTAGACCTCCGTGAATTCTATTTTGATGGCTTTGATTCTTTTGAATTCAACGAATCGATAATATCGACCATTGGCTATTGTATCATATCCATCGTTGGGGCTTACTGCCTCCATCTGAGCATAGAGCGGTTGAATACCGCATTCTGTGAGCTTCGCTATCACTGAAAGTGGTGCTACAACCACCATTTCGTCGAAGCCGCCTTTCTTGAACCTGCGGAGGATATCTTTAACATCGCCGAATGGTTTGGGATCTTCGACGATGATTGTGTCCTCTCCGAATAGTCTTTCAAGTTCTTCCACTTGTCGGGGTAATATCTGGTGGCGAGATAACCATAATATTCTTGTTGCCATCTCATCACCTCAAAATGTTATTCTTGCAACCAGTCTTTGCTATTTTCCAAACCATTGATTCAACCATTTTTATGACATTCATTGTTATGTAATCTCCACTTTTCGGCTCGTCGCTGGTGAATTTTTTCTTCATAATGTACCCTCTTCCACGCTTTTTGTCATAGATCGTTACCTTGTATTCGTCTACCATCCACAACATCTCTAAATTGAATATCGGACTAACTTTGCACACCATCTTAAACGGTTCTTCGAATCCTTTGTTTTCAACTCTTTTGCCGAATTCTTTTATTTCCATGATTATAGGGATTCTTAATTTTCTTCTAATATTTACCACCTCTGATTTTTTCTTTCTATTTTATTGGATTGGGTTTTCAGGATTGCTTTAATATCATCTGGGAGTTTTGACATTATCACATTCCTCAAATGGGAGAATAATGTTCTTTCAAGATAATCATTGATTAACCCTTTGGTATCGATCGCTTTAAGGTCCAATTCCGATGGGAACATCCCGTATTTGAGGCGTGTTTTCATCTCCGCTTCTCTCCAAGCTGCTGTGATAGCTTCGCTGTAAGCGTTTAAGTCGATTATCGCCACTCTTCTGAGGAGTTCCTCGCCTTTTTTGTCCTTTTTGAGGATTTCTGTCACTTCTATTATAGGATCTTTCATATTTTCTCCTCCATTTCCAAATCCAAAAGTTCTATTGCAGTTTCTTCTGTATATGATAGGATCTCTTCATCTGTGAGGAAATCTATATTTCCTATGACCTCCAGGAGTAATCGGAATCGATATGTTTTGAGGCAAAGATTGAAAACATCATTGTTGCGTTTTTCCCAATAATCAAGTTCTCTCCCTGTTATCTCAAGATTCAAAGTGTTCTGGAGGATGTCCTCAGGGACATCCTCTTTCTCTGTGATTTTCTCATCGATTTTCTCAGAAAGTTTCTTCAAATATTCATCATAAATGATCACATCAACACCTCCACAATCAACTGATAAATTCGATCATCTGTTTTGCAGCGTACTGGTAAGAGATAATCTATGGCTAGAAATGCCTCATCCCCTACCCTTTCTCTGTCAATGTACCTTCGAGCATGCTCTGGAACCTCCATTGAATCCAGAACACCCTCAACGAAGTCATAGGGGGTTTGAACAGTTATATCATCCACACTGTCAGGCTTACTCCCCAAATACTCATCGGAGTGCCTCACAACCCACCATTTCACCCTCCTTTCTACATCTTCTGGGATTTCGTCGGATAGGAATAATCCGAAATCCCATTTAATATCTCTTCGAGGGATAACCTCTATTTCCAATCTAATCACCCCTAAACCATCTTCTTTTCCTATTTTTCAATATAAACCCAAAAAAAAAGATAAATGGGTTTGAAGGAAAAAATCTACCGCACTACTGGAGCTATGTAAATTTCAATCATATACTTTGGATACGATGCTATCACATTAAAGTTGTTGATTTCAATCCTTATTGGCTTGTAATTGTCGTCGAATTGCATTATACCCGCTGGTAGTATGTTTTCAGCACCCATGAAAATTTTTTTGAGGATTTGTAGGCTGATTCCTGTTTCGAATTCTTTTTCTGCTTCCACAGCCAATTTGTGTTCTAGTTTTATGGTTTCGAAGTTGTTGATGGGTATGTTTAGGGTTATCTTGTCTTTTTTGACATCTACTGAGATTCTGTCTTTCTCAGATTTAAGAGTGAACAGTTTTTTGAGATTGTGTGGATTTATCACAATATCAGCTGGATAATCGTCCTTCTTTGGTAAGCATGGAATATTGTAGTATTCTGGTTTTTCGATCACCGGTATCTTGTAAGTGGTGCCATTGACACGGAGTGTCATAGTCTCATTGTCGATTTCTAGTTCGGTGCCTTCTTTTCTACCTTTTTTCAGTATCTTAAGAGCTTCTTCAGTTTCTACGAACACTGGCTCAATCTCGGAACCGAATGTAAAATTCTGGGCTCCTTGGATTACCATTTTACCATAGGCTATGTGGTGTTTGTCGATTCCATCAATTATCATATAATTTGGGGTGTATTCGATCTTGACTGTTGGTATTAGTCGTTGCATTAGTGAAAGGAAGGATTTTATTGGTCTTGGATCCTTTTTATATACTGTTTTTTGGATGGTTTCAAAATATTCCATTCCTCGTCACCTCCAATTTTTTTTTTTTTATTCGAAGGAGAATATAAAAAATTCTTGTCCATCTATCACAACAGGTTTAGTCTCGAACCTGAAATATAAATCTTCTATCGTATCAGCTTCCTCTAGGCTTCGTGCTCCTTCCTCGGACATTTTTTTTTAGGGTTCTAGGAGAATCCTCTGAATATTAGAAGCCCTATCAAAGACTAAATGGTATAAGTCTTCTATTAGGGGTTGTAGGTTTGGGTCCTCTGCTTGGAAGTTTGCAAGTGTTGTCAGTCTCTTGTCGTCTATGCTTCTTATTTCTCCTGCCTCAGCGGCTCTTAGAGCGCTGAGGATGTCGGGTCGGCTTTTGAGTTCTTCAAATTTTTTTATTTTTTTTACAAGTTTTGTTATTGTGGGATCTTTCATTTTTTTTTACACCTCCAATATTATTCTTTTGTTCCACATATTATTATATAGTTTTACTCATATATAAACTTTTTGGTTTAGAACAGCACCCACAACAAAAATAATAAAAATAAAAACCAAAATATAATATACCAATCCTCCACCAAAAAATCACCCCACACAAAAAAATAGGGATTTAGAGAGTTAAAGGCGGATCCTCACCTTCAACCCTCACAAGCACCTTATCTCTAGTCACATAACTGTAAATCAAATAAATCACATTAAGAAGACCTAATGTAAACCAGACCGTCAATACGAAAATGCTTTTCTAGCGGCTTCTATGATCTTCTCAGCCACCCCCTCACCTATATCGGCTT
>ERZ795046.407-NODE-407-length-53636-cov-50.202367_pt1 | contig 53636 bp, 44 predicted proteins | sample MGYA00375130_ERZ795046 | MGnify/ENA primary metagenome ERZ795046 (study PRJEB30175, sample SAMN05720202) | activated sludge metagenome | isolation source: anaerobic digester from wastewater treatment plant | place: Japan | collected 2015-05-15 ... | reverse complement strand
CGTTCACTTGCTTCTCAAGACACGTACGAGTTAAGAGTTCCAGTTGTTGCTTGGCAATAAATTGGTTGTAAGCCTTTATTTCCCAAATATTTCGATAAGTACTGGTTTGATGCCAGCAAAAAAGAATTCAACAGCAATAACCATTACAATTAAACCCATAAGCCTCATTAGAACATTATTACCTGTTTCGCCCAACGCTTTTATAATCTTTGAGGAACTATAGAGTATTAAAAAGGTTAAAAGCATCACCAGAAAAATGCTAAAAACTAATACCATCTTCTTATCAATTGTTGTAGCATCTTGCATTAGAATAATAGCATTAGTGATTGCTCCAGGGCCGCATATCATGGGAATGGCCAGCGGTGTAATTGAAATATCGTTTACGTACTTTTTCACCTCGTTTTCGGCTATCTTTACTCGGGTTAATCGTGCCTGGAGCATGTCCATTCCCATCATAAAAAATATTACTCCACCAACAACCCGTAAACTATTTACTGAAATTCCAAAAAACCTGAAGAGTAATTGACCAGTAAATGCAAAAAAGAGTATTGTAAGAAAAGCTACAATTGAAGCTTTTCGGGCAGTTTTTATTCTCTCGGCAGGATTCAGCTCTGCAGTCATTGTCATAAATATGGGCATGGCGCCCAATGGATTAATCAACGTAAAAAATGAGGTAAATCCTAGTAAACCAAATGCAAGTAAATCATTCATATTCCAGTGTTTAAAATGGGTTAGTTGTATGGGGTTTTACCCACCACCTTTTCAGTTCATAACTATTTTTCTTCAAGTAGTTTAACTATGAGTTCCTCGGTTTCGTGGGCAAATTTCTGGTAATGCTCACCGGTACCGGGGCCTGAGAATCCGGTTTCAACCCGGCGTATTTTGCCGTTGCGGTCCAATATCATGCTTGTGGGGTAGGCCATTTGCCCCTCAAGGGCATAGAGTACTGAGTCGCGCTGTTCGCGTCCACGGGGGGCAACGTATAGGAAGGTGTAGCTGGCTCCAATGCTCTGGGCAAAACGTTTAATCTTGGGTTGGGCAGCCTCAAAGGTTTTATCCTCAAAGCAGAGCGAAACCACCTCAAAGCCCTTATCGCGGTACTTTTCGTACATGGTTTTGTAGAAACGGCCTTCGTCAAGGCAGTTTGGGCACCAGCTTCCGCCGGCAAGAACTGCTAACACTTTGCCTTTGAAGCGTTCATCGTTGGAGGTTACACGACTGCCGTTTAGGTCGGTTCCAGCAAACTCAAAGGTTGTGTAACCCTTGCGCACCCAAACCAGGCTTTGGGCCTCGGGGAGTTGGGCTTTATCGTCGCGTAAGGCGCGCCAGGCCGAAGCCCAGCGTGGGCTACCCGATATGAGACCGTTTACCATGGTGGCAGAATCGGTAATTTTGCCTCTTACTATAATGGATTGAGCGCCATCGCACTTTGAGAAGTAGAACATGTTCCCAGCAACCTTACCCTCAAGGTAGCGGTAATCGCCGGTAGTGCTGAGTATGGTTCCAGTAACCCTTGAACCTTCCTGTTTGAGTTCGGCGACCATAACGGTTGAGTCAGGCGTACCCGGATTCTCAATAAACCACCAACGTCCGGTAATATCGAACTTAGGTTGTTCGGTAAACCATGGGAAACGGTCAGTTTCCCCTTTAATTCCGTAAAACTTATACCTGCGGCCATCCTTTACCCCTTTGGGATAGTAGTAGCCGCCCAGCGAATCGTTTACGGCCATTACCAGCTCGCTGGTAAAGGTTGGGAACTTGGCGTAAAGCGAATCGCCAATGCGTTCAACCTCGGTTATTTCAATAAGTTCATCGGCATTACGAACGGTAAGCTGAACCTTGTCATTATCAACCTTAACCTCAAAGTTAAAGGGAACATCCAGCCTGCCAGGAATTGAGTCCATTTGGATTACTCCAAGCCATGAGCCAGGTGTTAACTCATTTTTGGTTGAGCAGGCAAATGCTGCCCAAGCCAGTGCAATAACGATAAATCGTTTCATCTATTTTGATGTTTTAGCGTTTACGACGTTTCTCCTTTTTCTTGGCCTTTTGTTGTCCCTTTCTGCTTGATGCCACTTTTGGATTTTTAGGACTACTTTTCGTTTGACTCCTACGAGGTTTCAAAGGTTTACTGCTTCTACCCTTCATGCCCACCAGCTTAAAATCGAGCTGTTTTTTGGCAAGGTTAGTGCGCCAAACCTCCACCTCCACCTCATCGCCTAAGGTGAACTTGCGGCCTGTACGTTGACCAACCAGGGCGTACTCCTCCTCATCGAAACGGTAGTAATCGTCGTCTAAATCGCGAATGGAAACCAATCCCTCGCACTGAGAATCGGTTAGCTCAACGAATATTCCAAAATTGGTTACGCCCGATATAACACCTGTAAAGGTTTCGCCCAGCTTATCCTGCATGAACTCCACCTGCTTGTACTTAATTGAAGCCCTTTCAGCCTCAGTTGCTTTGATCTCCATGTTGGTGGAGTGCTTACAAAGCATTTCAATTTGCTCCCTATCCTTTGGCTTACCATTGTTTAGGTAGTGTGCCAACAGGCGATGCACCATCATATCGGGATAGCGGCGTATTGGCGATGTGAAGTGGGTGTAATACCTAAAGGCCAATCCGTAGTGGCCAATGTTATCGGTAGAGTAACGCGCTTTGGCCATGGAGCGTAAGGCCAGGGTTTCAATAAGATTTTGCTCTGGGCGCCCCTTCACCTTTTCCATAAGCTGGTTTAGCGATTTGCTAACCTGCTTATCGGTAGTACCGGAAATGCTGTAACCAAAACGGGTGATAAAGGAACGGAAAGCATTCAGTTTCTCCTCGTTGGGTTTGTCGTGAATGCGGTAAACAAAAGGCAGCTCATTGCGCCCATCCTTTCGCATTCCAATAAATTCAGCCACCCTGCGGTTTGCAAGCAGCATGAACTCCTCAATGAGTTGATTCGATTCCTTATTCTCCTTGAAGTAAACCCCAAGGGGTTTTCCCTTGGTATCAAGATCGAACTTTACCTCAACGCGTTCAAATGCGATGGCCCCCTTTTTGAATCGCTCTGCCCGGAGTTTTTGAGCCAACTTGTGGAGCAGCAGGATTTGTTCACTCATATCGCCCTTGCCGGTTTCAATAACCTGTTGGGCCTCCTCGTAATTGAATCGACGCTTCGACAGGATTACCGTACGGCCAAACCACTGGTTAAGCACCTCGGCATTCTCGTTCAGCTCAAACACAGCCGAAAAGCAAAGCTTTTCCTCGTTAGGACGTAATGAGCAGATATAGTTCGATAGCCTTTCGGGAAGCATGGGCACACACCTATCCACCAGGTAAACCGATGTGCCGCGCTCAATGGCCTCGTTGTCGATTGGGGTATTAGGCTTAACGTAGTGGGTAACATCGGCAATGTGAACCCCCACCTCAAAGTTGCCGTTGGGTAGGGTTTGCACCGATAGGGCATCGTCAAAATCCTTGGCATCAAAGGGATCGATAGTAAAAGTGGGTACGTTTCGGAAATCGCGTCGCTCACGGTAATCGGCTTCGGTTATCTTGTCGCTAATCTTTTCGGCTAATATGTCCAGCTCTTCGGGGAAACGGTATGGTAGCTCATACTCGGCCAGAATGGCGTGCATCTCCACCTCGTGAACTCCAGGATCGCCAAGAACCTCTACAATTTTTCCATTGGGATTCTTTTCCCTTGCCGGCCAATCGGTAATCTGAACAATCACCTTTTGCCCGTTTCGGACATCCTTCAGCTCAACCTTTGGGATGAAGATATCGTAGGGCATAAGCTTGTTATCAGGTACAACAAATGCGTTTTTACCTACAAAGTTGATGGTTCCAACAAAGTTGCGTTTGGCACGCTCAATCACGCGCACCACCTCACCCTCAAGTAAACCCCTACGGCGTTGGCGGTAAATTGATATTTGAACCTTATCGCCATGCAGTGCGTGATTCAGCCTAAAGTCGGGAACAAATATCTCACGGTTGTCATCGGTTATAACATCAGCTGACCCGTCGGGGTTCATCTCCAGTATGCCAACAGCCAGAGCGTTCTGCATAACAGCACGGAACTTGCCACGCTGAAGTTCCTCAGCAAACCCATCGAGCGCAAGCTCATAGAGAATTTCATTGACCATACGACGGGTATAATCGTCACTAACCCCAATTTTATTCGATACCTGCTTGTAGTTATAGATGTTGGTAGGATTGGCCAGCAGTAAATCGGTAACGAGTTTCTTTAACTCCTTTTTGGCTATACGATTTGGTTTGGAACCGGCATCGGTTTTATTCTTCTTTTTTGTCATTGTTTATTGCCTAATTTACTTTCAAAGATAGTGGAAATTTAAACCCAATTTAACCGGTAGAAAAACGTTTAGTCCTAATCGCTTAGTTTTATTTAAATTAACTCAGTTTTTAGCTTTAAGCAAAATGGTAAAGTAAATGAACACCAATTTGAAAAGGCAAAATATGTAACCATGAATGTATAATAATAAAAGCCGAAAATGGCTACTTTAAAAAGGGTGAATACATTTGAATAATGTCAACTTCCAACCTTTTTTCTTTACCTTTGTTCTATCCTAGACTAATTATTCTAATAGATGCAAAAGGTGATTGTAGCTGTTACCGGTGCCAGTGGTGCTGTATATGCGGCGAGGGTTATTGAAAAGCTAATTGAATTATCGGCTAGGGTCGATGAGGTTGCCGTAGTTTTTTCCGAGAACGGGAAAAGGGTTTGGGAATATGAGCTAAATCGCGATATCACTTTCGGATTTCCTGTAAAGCTATACGATAATAACGATATGTTCGCCCCCATGGCATCGGGTTCAGCCGGCTACAATGCTATGGTTGTAGTTCCTTGTACTATGGGAACATTAGGACGAATAGCCTCAGGCACAAGTAACGATTTAATAGTTCGAGCAGCCGATGTGATGCTTAAGGAACGACGAAAGCTAGTACTGGTGCCGCGCGAACTCCCTTACAATCTTATACACCTGCAAAACATGGTTACCGTTACCCAGGCCGGGGCTGTAGTTTTGCCAGCAAGCCCATCGTTTTACAGTAGGCCTTCAAACATGGATGAACTGATTGATACCGTTTCCGACAGAATTGTTGAGATGCTTGGCTTTGCTATCGAACATTACAGGTGGGGTCACTAAAAGAGTTAATTTTGCCATCTTAACCTATAAAACCTAAAGTTGTGAGCCGTTATATTGCAGGTTTGATATCGCAGGGCGAGGGGCTTACACTCGATTTTAAACACTCTATAACCGATTCGCGCAAAATTGCACGGTCGTTGGTAGCTTTTGCTAATACTGCGGGAGGTACATTGCTCATTGGCGTTAAGGATAATGGCAACATAACCGGTGTGAATACCGATGAGGAGTACTACATGGTTGAGGCGGCCTCGCAGCTATACTGTAAACCCGAGGTGCCTTTTGAAGTGGTTAAGTGGGAAATAAACGGCAAAACCGTGTTGGAGGTAAAGGTAAAACCCTCAAGACGCAAGCCCCATAAAGCACCTGATAAAACAGGAGTTTATAAAGCTTATATACGTGTAAACGATGAGAACGTGGTGGCTTCGCCTGTTCAAATTAAGATCTGGAAGGCAGAAAAGTACCGTAAACCCATTAACATACTATTCGGAGAGCCCGAAAATGCATTAATAGATTACCTAAAATCGCATCAAACAATCACCATTGACCATTTCAGCAGGTTGGGCTTTATCTCAGTATCCGAAGCGGAAAAAATACTTATTAACCTAACCGCAATGGGTTTAATTGAATACAGCAACTTGAACAACGAGGATCACTTTTCGCTTCGTATGGCAGAATAGTAAATACATTTTTGTTGTTTGTGTAAGGTAATGGAACACAGATGACGCAGATTGAGCGGATTTGCACTGTGAAACGGTTTAAGTTGATGGTTGTTGGTTGATTGTTGGTAGTTAAACCAAAATAGAACGCAGATTACGCAAATAATGCTGATTTACACTGTGAAACACAGTGTAAACTCTGTGTAACACTGTGATACTTTTTTTAATTTACGGTTGATGGTTAAAGATAGGAAGTGTTTTTATCCTTTAACTTTAACGGTTCACTGCTCACCACATTTACTTTTACTCCAAATTAATCGTTTAAGAGCAAATTTTTTAGTTATTTTGTAAAAATTTTTGGGGATGGGAAATGAACGGAAGCCGGAATGGCTAAAGATAAAGTTACCCGGTGGCGAAGGGTATGCCCAGGTGAATTCCATTGTTAAGAAACATGGGTTGCATACAATTTGCAGCAGTGGAATGTGCCCGAATATAGGCGAGTGCTGGGGAAATGGGGTTGCAACTCTAATGATTCTAGGCGATATATGCACCCGTTCGTGTAAGTTTTGTGCTACTGCAACCGGAAAACCGCTTCCTCCCGATCCCAATGAACCCACTAAGGTTGCCCGTACGGTAAGCCTAATGGGTCTTAGTTACTGTGTAATTACATCGGTTGACCGCGACGATTTGCCCGACCATGGAGCTGGGCATTGGCGTAGTACTGTTATGGAGATTCGAAGGGTTAATCCCAACACCACCATAGAGGTTTTAATACCCGATTTTGACGGGAGGCCTGAACTTATTGACCTTTTCCTGGAATCGGAACCCGATGTGGTTGGGCATAACCTTGAAACCGTGGAGCGCCTTACCCCGCTTGTTAGAACAAAAGCAAGCTACAGGCGGAGCTTGAAAGTGCTTGAGCATATTGCTAAGCGCGGTTTTAGGGCAAAATCAGGTATAATGCTCGGTTTGGGTGAAACCCGCGATGAATTAATTCAAACCCTTGACGATTTGCTTGCTGTGGGATGCAAAATGGTTACCATTGGACAGTACTTGCAACCACGCCCCACAAATTTACCCGTTCAACGCTATATTACCCCCGAGGAGTTCGAAGAGTATAAGCAGATTGCCCTAGCTAAGGGGTTTGAATTTGCCGAAAGCGGCCCACTGGTGCGTTCATCGTACCACGCCGATAAGGCACAACACCTGGTTAAGGGGTGTTGTAAGTAATCAACCTTAATGGGTTGACTTGCTATGCAAATAGGAAAAACAATATATAATGCAAAACGTAAAGTTTCATGATCTTGGAACGGTTGATTACAAGGAGGCATGGGATTATCAGGAAAAATTATTTGACGAGGTAACCAAACGTAAGCTGAACGGCGATGGCAAGTTGCACTACTTGCTATTTTGCGAACATCCGCATGTTTATACCCTTGGCAAAAGTGGCGAGAACGCCAACCTGCTGATCCCCGAAGAGATGCTTAAAAGAATTAATGCATCGTTCTACCACATCAACCGAGGGGGCGATATAACCTATCATGGCCCCGGACAAATTGTTGCCTACCCCATATTTAACCTGGAGGCATTTGGATTAACGCTGAAATCTTACATTCACCTGCTGGAGCAGGTAGTAATCGATTGCCTTCAGGAGTATGGTATTGTAGCCGATAGGCTCGAAGGAGCAACCGGCGTTTGGCTCGACCCTGGCGTAAAGGGTCGCGAACGCAAAATCTGCGCTATTGGTGTTAGGGCAAGCCGATATGTAACCATGCACGGCTTAGCTTTTAACGTTAACACCAACTTGGACTACTTCCGTTACATAAACCCTTGCGGGTTTATTGATAAGGGGGTAACCTCCATGCAGGTGGAACTTAACCGCCAGCTTGATATGGAAGAGGTTAAGGCTAAACTCCTTAACCACTTTGCTCATCGGTTTCATTTCGCATGTAACCGCGTAGGTACTGTTTAACTTTTAAAACATGCAGAAATGGAAAAACGATGGGTTCTAAAGGATCCGGGCGATCCTGTATTGGTAAGTTCCCTTGCTAAGCAAATAAACGTTAACGAAACTATTGCTTCGCTACTGGTTCAGCGTGGTGTTGATACCTATGAAAAAGCTAAACGCTTTTTCAGGCCATCGCTTGCCGACCTGTACGACCCATTCCTGATGAAGGATATGGCCGAGGCGGTTGAGCGTATTGAGCAGGCTATCCGTAGGGGTGAATCAATACTGTTTTACGGCGATTACGACGTTGACGGCACTACCGCCGTTGCCCTAATGTACTCTTTTTTCCGCAAGAGGTACTCAAAAATTGGATACTACATTCCCGATAGGTACAATGAGGGATATGGAATCTCGTTCAAAGGTATCGATTTTGCCTTTGAGAATGGCTACTCGCTAATTATTGCCCTGGACTGTGGAATAAAGGCGGTGGAAAAGGTTAAGTATGCTAAGCTTCGCAATATCGATTTTATCATCTGTGACCACCACTTACCTGGCGAACGAATTCCCGAAGCAGTAGCCGTGCTCGATCCCAAACGCTCCGATTGCATGTACCCGTTTAAGGAGCTTTCGGGTTGTGGGGTAGGATTTAAGCTGCTACAGGGTTACTGCAAAAAGGAGGGGATCTCGGAGGAGGAACTGTATCAACATCTCGATTTACTTGCAGTAAGTATAGCCTCCGATATTGTACCTATAGTGGATGAGAATAGGGTATTAGCTTTTTATGGGTTGGAAAAGCTAAACACCAATCCAAGCCGAGGACTAAAATCGATAATCAAAATAGCTGGCATTGAGAACCAAAGGATTGCTATTGACGATATTGTGTTCCGCATAGGCCCTCGGATTAATGCGGCAGGCCGCATGGAGTCCGGTAAAACGGCTGTTGACCTGCTTTGCGCATCGGACGACAGTTCAGCCTTTGAGGTTGGTGCACTAATTGACTCGTGTAACAACGACCGAAAGAATGTTGACCGCACCATTACCCACGAAGCGCTAAGGATGATTGCGCAGGACAAGCGGTTGCAGCACAGCTACTCTACAGTGCTTTTTAACCCATCGTGGCACAAGGGCGTGGTGGGCATTGTAGCCTCACGTTTAATTGAAACCTACTATCGTCCTACCATTATTCTAACCCAATCGGGCGATTTGGCAACCGGCTCCGCACGATCGGTTCAGGGCTATGACCTATACCAGGCCATTGAGGCATGTTCGGACTTACTCGAAAACTTTGGTGGTCACATGTACGCTGCAGGCCTTACCATGAAGGTTGATAGGGTTGAGGAGTTTAAAAGGCGGTTCGAGGAGCATGTGAGCAAGACCATTACCCCCGAAATGCTCTCACCACAAATTGATATTGACACCCGCATTAGGCTCGATGATATTACAGAGAGGTTTTTCAACGTGTTAAAGCAGTTTCAACCCTTCGGGCCAGGAAACATGTCGCCAGTTTTCATGGCTGAAAATGTGTACGATAACGGCGAAGCCCGACTGGTTGGCAGCGAGAAGGAGCACCTCAAGTTAACCCTGGTTCAGGAAGGTAGTACCCAAAAGTTCGATGCAATTGCATTTCAGATGGCTGAGTACTATAAACCAATACACTATGGCCAGCCATTTGACGCTTGCTTTGCAATACATGAAAATAATTACAAAGGCAATATCACCCTGCAGCTTCGGGTGAAAGATATTAAGCTGAGGGCAAAGTAGCCGAACCGAATCAAGCAAAGGGTCGGAATGGTTATAATGAGCTTTTATGGGTTAAGCTTTTCTCTAAACGGGGAAGCATTACAATTTTGTCATGCTGCTTAGCTTGAAGAAGGTACTAATGACATCAATACATGATAATTCTATGTCAATTTGACCGATACCAACAGCTGGAATAGATTTTGAATGTAAGGTTGGGAATTAGTGTGAAACGTAAAAAAATCATCATATATGAGCAAGAAACACAAAAAGGAGGATATTGAGCAAGAGCAGGTGAATCAGCAAACAACCAGTACCGAAAGTAATGTAACCGATAGTAATACACAAGCTCCTCAAGGAGATGCTCAGCAAACCGAGGCCAGTCAAGCCAATGATGACAAGGTTGCTGAGCTTACTACCCAGTTGGAGGAGATGAAGGACAAGTATTTGCGCCTTACTGCCGAGTTTGATAACTACCGTAAGCGAACGCTCAAGGAGAAAGCTGAATTGATAAAATTTGCGTCGGAGGAAGTTCTCAAGGACCTGCTTCCGGTTATCGATGACCTGGACAGAGCCCTTAAGGCCATTGAAACGGCTAACGATATTAATGCGGTTAAGGAAGGCATATCATTAATTGTAAATAAATTCAACGATTTCCTTAAGGCAAAAGGAGTTAAAGAGATTGATGCCATTGGCAAAGAGCTCGACACCGATTTGCATGAGGCCATTACCAAAATTCCGGTGCAGGACGATGCCCAGAAGGGCAAAATAGTTGACGTAATCCAAAAGGGTTACATGCTGCACGAAAAGGTAATGCGCTTCTCAAAGGTAGTGGTTGGAGAGTAAAATAGGTAGGGTATGACAACCAAGCGCGATTACTACGAAATACTAGGTGTGCCGCGGAATGCCAGCAAGGATGAAATAAAAAAGGCATACCGCAAAATGGCACTCAAATACCACCCCGATAAGAATCCGGGCGATAAGGATGCCGAGGAGAAGTTCAAAGAGGCTGCGGAAGCCTACGAGGTCCTTAGCGACGATAACAAGCGTGCCCGTTACGACCAGTTTGGCCATGCTGGTATGAGTAACGGTGCAGGCGGTGGTGGTTTCTCGCACGACTGGACCATTGAGGATATTTTTGCCCAGTTCGGCGATATTTTTGGCGGCCATTTTGGCAGTTTTGGCGGGTTTGGTGGCTTCGGTGGTGGACGTTCATCGCGACGCACAAACCGCGGTACCGATCTACGGGTTAAGGTTAAGCTGTCGTTAAGCGATATTGCTAACGGGGTTGAGAAAAAGATTAAGGTAAACAAGTATGTATCGTGCCAATCATGCGGAGGTACCGGTGCGGCAGGAGGTTCATCGTATAGTACATGCTCTACCTGCCGCGGTTCAGGGTATGTAACCCGTGTAACTAATACCCTGCTCGGGCAGATGCAAACCACTTCGCCATGCCCAACCTGTAATGGCGAAGGTAAGGTAATAACCAACAAGTGCGTTGCATGTAATGGCGAAGGTGTGGTTCGCGAGGACGAAGTAATAACCGTTAAAATACCTGCTGGTGTTGCCGAGGGTATGCAGCTCAACGTTCAGGGCAAGGGTAATGCTGCCCGCCGTGGCGGCGTCCCTGGCGATTTGCTTGTAATGATTGAGGAGGAAAAACACCCTAACCTGGTGCGCGACGGTAACGACCTAATTTACAACCTTAACATCAGCATCCCCGACGCAGTTCTTGGTGCACCGGCTGAAATTCCTACCGTTGATGGTAAAGTGAAGATTAAAATAGAGCCTGGCACCCAACCCGGGAAAATTCTTCGCTTAAGGGGTAAGGGTTTGCCCGAGGTGAACAGCTACCAGCGCGGCGATTTGCTTGTGGCGGTTAATGTTTACATACCCAAAAACCTTACCCGGGAGGAAAAGGCAATTTTTGAGAAATTTGCAAAATCGCCAAGTTTTACCCCAAACCCCGATGAGGGAGGCTCATTCTTTGAAAGGATGCGTGGGATGTTTGAGTAGAATACTCGTTAACAATAACATATAGCGTACCAATTGGGTACGCTTTTTTTGTTTGTACGAAGCCTGGTTGAATTTATTAACTCATCGTACTTAAGTTAAAGGTATCCGTACTTATCGGCCAGGAAGGTAAGGTACCACGAAATAAGGAAAGCAATAATCGGTGCAATAAGCCACATCAGGAAAAACTTACGAACGGCTGTTTTTCTAAAGATATTTCGAGGTCCAAGGCGGGCAACGCCAATACCCAGTATTGCCCCAACATTGAGCTGAACCAGCGATGTGGGTATGCCCTTAAAGAGCGAGGCTGCAAGCAAAAGGGTTGCAGATATAATAGCAATTATTACTGCCTCAATTCGCCCAAATAGGAAGAGCTCCTTTCCTGTATTCCTGAGGATTTTCTCACCAAATAGCGAACTGCCTATGCCAAAGCTCGGGGCAACTATCATGGTTGACATAATCATGATAAGGATAAGCAGCCTTCCGCCCTGATTCCCCAAGCCCAGCTCATTCATGGTCATTGAGGTTAAGGGCCCACTGGCATTTGCCACGTTGTTGGCACCAATGGAAAAGGCCACGTAAAGCGAGGCAAAAATTATTGCCCAACGCAGCATGTAATGGTCATTTATACGGCTCGATATAGTATACCCCCTTCTCCGTAATGGGGTGTAAATGTACTTGCCAATTATTAGACTTAAGATGAATGCAATAATGGGCAGGATAAACCATGTGGGAATAACTTCAAAAAACACCTTGCGGGAATTAAGCTCATGGAAGTAAATGCCTGGAGCTATCACAGCTAGTACTGTTGATTGGCTTGTAGATTGTGGAATCCCAAAAAGGTTTGCCACAAGTAGCGAAATGGATACCGCAAAAAGAATGATTGACACCTGGGCGTAGTTCATAAGCTCAGGGTTTACAAGTCCCTTACCCACTGTTGCTGAGGTTGCCTTGCCTGCAATTATTGCCCCTAAAAATACCATTAGCCCAAACAGGGCTGGTACCGAGGTCTTTTTTAGTACGTTTGCTCCAAAGGCAACTGAAAATGCTGGCCCTGTTCCACTACCTCCCATATTGATGGCCAGAAACATGGATATAAGAAAGGGTATAATAAAATGGCTATTGACTAATGAATCCATATTTTACAAACTGTTTAACGGATTTCAAAGTTACCTTTTTTTGCTCTGGGTGTTTGTTTATTTAGCCGATTTTGATAAATATCAATCCTTAACTAAAAACAAAAACCCACCTGAAAGCTCAGGTGGGCAATTGTTTAGGCTGTCATTATCTAAATTAGAGTGTAAATATCTGGAAGGTTTCTACCAAGTCCGTCGTAATCGAGACCATAGCCTACTATAAAATCGTTGGGTATGCTACGGCCTATGTAATCGAGTTTAATATTGCCCTTATAGGCTTCAGGCTTGAAGAGCAGAGTGGCTACCCTTATCTCTTTTGGGTTAAGCTTACGGAGCTCTTCGTATAGCTTACTTAAAGTAATGCCAGTATCAACAATATCCTCCAGAACAACAAGGGTCCTGCCGGTTACATTTTCGTTTAAGCCTATTAGCTCATTTACCTTACCGGTTGATGAGGTGCCCTGGTACGAGGCAAGTTTTACAAACGATACCTCACAGGGTACTGTAATCCGTTTTAACAGGTCGGCTGTGAACATAAAGGAACCATTAAGCACGCTAACAAAAAATGGAACTTCGCCACTCTTGGCAAAATCGTGGTTGATTTTTGATGCTACCAAGTCGATATCGTTCTGAATTTCTGCCTCGGGATAGCTTAACCGGAACTCCTTATCTTTTAGCTTGACCTGTTTCATGGTTTATCAAATTAAAATAAAGTGCAAAGTTAACTCCTTTTTTCGAACAGTTGCAACAATCAACATCAATAAGCTTTTCCGTTGCACATACCTTTTTACATTCCAATTGCATGTTTTTCAATTTCTTTTTAACTTGTGGTATAAACCGGATTTATGGAATTATTTCGGCAGCTTAGTATAGTACTACTTTTACTATTTCAAGCCCTATCGGTTTATAGTCAAGCCGATATCAGGCCTATTTCCGGAGCGGCGGCTGCTATGGGAAACTGTTCGCTTTCCATGCAGGGCAACTGGGATGGTTTTTCCAATCAGGCATCGTTAGCGTACCAGCGCCAGTTTTGGGTTGGAGCTCACCACGAGAATCGGTTTATGCTTTCAGAACTTGGCCTAAGCATGCTGGGGGTTGCAATCCCTGTAAAACCTGGTACTTTTGGTGTTGATATTTCACATTTGGGATTTAGCGGGTTTAGTACAAGCAGGGCTGGCTTGGGGTATGGAATGTTTCTGGGGAAACGTTTTGCTGCTGGGGTAGGGCTTGCTCTTACTCGTATGCAACTACCTGCCGATTACCGCAATGCCACCGCTTTTACTGTTGAGGGTGGAGTTCATTATATGCCAACCTCCAAGCTAACCTTTGGCTTTTACGTTTTTAATCCCACGGGCTCAACCTTCGACGATTTAGGCGATTTGCCCACCCTAATGGGCTTAGGCGTAACCTATTTGCCCTCACAAAATATTTTACTTGCATTTCAAATTGACGACGACACCCAACGCGCGCCCACCTTTCGGTTTGGACTTGAGTATAGGGTAATGGAACGTACGGCTTTGCGATTAGGTTACTCAGCAGCAAGCCCTGAGGGGATTACCGCTGGAGTAGGGTTACCCGTTAAAGGCTTTGATATCGACTTCAGCTTAAGCCACCATCAGCAACTTGGTTTTACACCAAGTCTATCGGTTGCCTATTTGTTTGGCAAAAAAGATAATAAAACCCAATGAAGGCGAAACACCTTTTGCTATCCCTTTTTGTTTTTGTGGCATTGGTAAGCAATGCTCAGCTGGTAACCGACCCGCAACAGGTTGTAGCCGATATCCTTGAGGAGATGGCTGCCAACTCCGATACTGAACAGGATTATTCGGAGCTGGTTGAGGATTTACTTCAACTTGCCGAGAGCCCTTTGAACCTGAATGCCGCCCGTAAGTCCGATTTGCAAAAGCTATTTTTTCTTACCGATTTTCAGATTGAGAGTTTGTTAAGCTACCGCGATTCCACTGGCAAAATACTTAGTGTTTACGAGTTGCAGTTAGTTCCGGGATTCGACCTGACTGATGTAGAGCGGCTTGCTCCATTTGTTGTGGCTGGCGAGGTTGTAAAACCATTGAAAGTTTCCGATTTTACTATGGGGAGGCACGATATTTTCACTCGCCTCAAAACAACCCTCCAAACCCCAGTTGGCTATAGGAGCGATTATGGCGGTGCGAGCAGTTACTTAGGGAGCAAGTATGCAATTTACACCCGTTACCGTTACAGGGCAAACCGTTTGCAAATTGGGGTTACAGCCGAGAACGATGCCGGTGAGCCACTCCTCGACGGAACCTTCCCTTCCGGTTTCGATTACCTTGCAGGCTACGCAATGGTTTCGGATGTTGGGAAAGTTAAACGCCTTGTGGTTGGTGATTTCCGTGCTGAATTTGGACAAGGGCTAACATTTTGGAATAGTTTAACCTTTGGAAAATCGGCGAACGTAATGGGGCTACATAAGCGGGGCAGGGGCATTGTGCCACATTCCTCAGCTTACGAATCGCTTTTTTTGAGGGGTGCAGGCTTCACTTTAAACTTCAAGCATATCGATTTTAGCCTGCTAGCTTCATACCAAAAAATAGATGGCAATCTTGTCGATACGGTTAGTTCAGGTGAGCTTGCATTTTCATCGTTGCCGGAAACCGGTTACCACCGAACGGCTTCGGAAATTGCGAGCCGACGAAATATTCCAGAACTGGTAACCGGCAGTAATATAACCCTAACCTTTAATAAGCTAAGGCTAGGAACAACTGCTGTTTACAGCAGAATTTATGGTGAAAACCTAAACAATCAACCCATTTACAGCCTAACGCCTGCTTCTACCGAGAAACTTGCTATGGGAATAAATGCCGATTACTACTACCGTCAGCATCTGTTTTTTGGTGAGATTGCTATCGATATTTTCTCGCAGAAAATGGCAGCCCTTGCCGGTGGGCAGTTGAAGCTAAGTAACCGAGTGCATCTTTCGGTTTTAGGGAGGAGCTATAGCACAACCTTTAACCCCCGTTACACTGCTGCCCTTGCTGAGGGCTCAGGTGCTACCAATGAAAAGGGATTACTGATGGGGTTAAGCTTGCTAGCCGCAAAAGGATGGAAAATATCGGGCTATATTGACCTTTACCAATTCCCATGGATGCGCTATGGGGTTTACTCGCCATCGGCAGGGAGAGATTTTCTTTTCCTTTCGGAACACTCTCTAAATACATATTTTCAGTTAAGTTTTCGTTACCGTTACAAGCAGGATGAGAAAAATATGACTGGTGCTAATATTCCGGTAACATCAACACTAACCCAAACTCGACAAGGTTTCCGTACTCAGCTTACCTATCAGCCTAACCCTTTGGTAAACCTGAGGTCAACCCTGGAGATATCGAACTATAGAACCGATAGCCTTTCCGGTGGTGAATATGGATACCTGCTAGCGCAGGATATCAACATTAACCTGCAAAAAACACCGTTGAGCATCAGGTTACGCTTTGCCATTTTCGATACAGAATCATGGAATACCCGCCTTTACTCGTACGAGAGCGATTTGCTTTACTCCTTTACGGTTCCAGCCTACTACTCTAATGGAACCAGAATTATGGCGATGCTTAAATACTCACCCTCAAAGGGTGTTGATTTATGGTTACGATATGCTCAAACCTACTTCCCAGGTTCGGCAACTATAGGGTCAGGCCCTGACCTTATTATGGGGAATACCCGTAGCGAGGTGAAGTGTATGGTTAGGGTAAAATTCTAATCTGAACCGATTGAAATATTGTTAAACAGCCTGTTATTCAGTAAAACAAAATCTCCCATGACGAATTTTACATTGAAATTTGACGGTTTGATAAGAACATTATCAATGTAAACATCTCCGCTTTTAGCCAGCAATGGAGCAACCGAAATGCAAATAAAATCGGACGGGTTGTTGAGTTTCAGGTTATACTCCACCAATGCCCAATCGTTCCAGAATGCCTTTGTTTTCTCCATAAAACCAAACCCATTCCAGGTTTCCCACTTTCCTTCCTCTTTACCGGTAACAATCTCAATACGATTGCGGGGTACAATATCTGCTTTCATGCGGTTAACCCAGAACGACACCGTGATTTCCGATGAGCTGTTGTTTGGCAAGCGCCCCCAGTAAAGGTTTGTGTAACCCCGTCGGTTTATCTTGAGCGCCCCGTTTCCTGTAAACGCTAAGGGTGTGGGAGTGCTCTCAAATTCCTGAAAGTAGTAATTGCCAGAAATGGTATCGGCCATTCCAGGGGTAGCGTTAAGGTACTCATTACGGTATACCTCGGGCAGCTTAGCAAGGTCGGCCACTTTCAACCTTCGTAGCTCATACCCCCAGAGTGTATCAATTGGGGTTGATATGGTAATAATTCGGCGTTCATTCTGGTTTATTTGGTCGCAATGTGGGTCAACAAATAAAAGGATATCCTTGCCATGGTTGTAGTATTTTAGTACGGGGTATTCCTGGAGCGGTTCCATAATCAGGTTGAGGTTTTCCACGCATTGCCAAACCGATGATCGGCTTGTGTAGGTGGCGTTTAGGGGCAACCCGGTTAGCTGCGATAAGGCATACATCTTTACCATGGAACCAAAGCAGGCCGACTCGTGCCAGTAGTTTTCGCTTCCCACGCTAAAAAAGGGAATTGGCATGATGGCCTGAAACTCATCAATATTGATATTGGGCTTACTGTTTGAATGAAAGGCATAATCCAGCTCAGGTAGGCTATTGTTGATAAAGTGATTTTGCGATTTGCTATGAAACCAGGCATCGTAGAGCAAAATGGTTATTGGGATTACCAGTAAAATCCTGTAAACAGGTTTATACCCTTTAGCTTTCTGCCAAATTAGGTAAAACGCCACAATGTTCATAGTGTAGTAGAAAAGCCATGCAAATCGACCTATACCACGGAACTGACGAATAGGCCCAAGGTATTCCAGCAGGAACTCCATCTTAAAGATAAACGGTATTCCAAATGAGAATAAAAGGAGTAAAAACGACAGCCAGAAAAGCCGATCCATTAAAGGCTGACTGGTTATGGTCAGGGTTTTTCCCCAACGTCTATTAACAGCATTTTTAATAAAGCTGAAAAGGCCTATTAAAAAAATGATTGTAGACACCAATCCAACATAGGCAATTCCCTCCCACTGGAGGTTACGTATTTTTACAAGGCTATTTAGCCAGCCCCAGTAAGGGCGACCCGGCGAAAGAAACACGGACTCAGGGAAAGCCCGGTAAAACAGAAAACCCCATGGCCATGTTGTTCGATCCTCAACGGGCTCTATATACAGAATTAGGGTAGGGACAACAATAAGAGGAATAGCAATTTGCAGCACCACGTGTAACCACTGTTTGCGCCATTCAAACTCCTTACGCCAAGGTTTTTGCCAGAGCCAGTAGGCCAAAAACATCACCATGTAGAAAGTGAAAAAGTAACCATGGGTTATTGATGCCCACATTCCAGCAAAAAGAATGAGTACTGATAGACCAATACTTTTTTGGCGGTCGAACTTTAGCAAAAGCAGAATGAATAACGGAAGCACAATGGTGTAGCTCAAGGCAAAATGCCCTCCAATCCTGTCAATTTGAGGGGAAAGGAAAGTAATCCCTATAGCCACAAGTAACGAGTACCAAATGGGTAGATTAAGATGTTTAAAAATCAGGTAGATTACAAGAACCGTGAGGGCAATGCTAATCAGAATCAGAAGGTTATGTATGGCTACTGTGTAAGGGCTAACATCGTATATGTTTTGTGAAATGAACTTAACGGTATTGCTTACAATTGGCTGCGAACCCGCAAAGAAGATACTCTCGCCAAAGGGATAATTCATGCTGTTGGAATGTATGTAGCTTTTATCGTGCTTAATGTGGTAGAATGTGGCATAGTAGTCCTTTGCACCATCGCCGCTTTGGGCAAAGTATCTGTGATTTATATTTTTAACTACATCGCCAGCAAACAGGTAGGTAAAAAGCAACCCAACAGCAACAACAACTATGTATTCAGTAAATTTTTTCATTACTCCAATTGAATTATCATTTACAAACAAATTTTTCAACCGTCGCTTATGTTTTGTGAAAACTTAAATAGATATTGAGAATTAATCAATCACCTCGCGAAACGAGAATCCCAGCTTAAGCAGGTTGTTTGGTTTTACCAATTCAACCAGCTTTTCTTCCGGAATTAGTTTCAGGTTTTGGTTGGCGCTGAAAATATCAATTTTTTTCAGACGCATTTCCTGCGCAAGCATTGCAGCCCGGTTAAATCCAATAATAGGAAGCAGGGCTGTGGTTATGGATGGATTAAACATCAGTAGCTGAGCCGATTTCTCAGAGTCGATCTCAATGCCATTTAGTAAATGGCCTGCTAGGGCTTGGTTGGCAGCAATCAGTAGCTTTATGGAATCAATCATGGCGTGTCCAATGGTTGGCAGGTAGGCGTTTAGGTCAAGCGCACCCTGTCCGGCAAGGTTTGAGATGAGCATATCGTTGGTGTAAACCCGATGGGCAATGCTTACTACAAATTCAGGGATTACAGGGTTTACCTTGCCAGGCATAATTGAGCTGCCCACCTGTCGTTTGGGAATGTTAATTGCATTGCCCGCAATATCCGACGCCAGCAGGCGTATATCCGATGCCATTTTCTCAATATTCACTGCATGGGCTTTGAGAATGGCATGCACCTCAACAAAAGAATCGAGGTTTGCTGTGGCATCGTTAAGGTTTTCGCTGCGGGTAAACGGGAATCCGGTTAGCTGTTGCAGGTGCTTAACCACCTCCATTACAAAGTAGCGGGGTGTTCCCACTGCTGTACCAATGGCTCCTCCGCCAAGGTTAACAACCTTTATACGCTCAAAGCATTTTGAAACCCTCCACCAATCGCGCGATAGCGCTTCGCTGTAAGTGCTGAACAGCTGTCCGTACGACGATGGTACCGCTGCCTGTAGCTGCGTGTATCCTATACGCAATGAGTTTCGGTAACTTTTCTCAATGGTTTCAACTGCCTGGCGGGTGTTATTGATTAGCTCCTCGAGCAGGGTTAACAACCTTACCACGGCAACCCTAAGTGCTGTTGGTACCGTATCGTTTGTGCTTTGGTAAACATTGGCTTGCTCAATGGGATCGATAACCGTGTAGTTGCCGGGATTATGGCCAAGCCTGATGAGTGTTGCGTTAGCGATTATCTCGTTAACATTCATGTTGATACTTGTACCAGCACCTCCCTGTATGGCCGGGACAATGAAACTGTCGAAGTACTTGCCCTCATGCACTTCGCCTGCAACTGCAATTAGGGCATTTACTACGTTAGGCGGAATAAAACCTTTGCTATCGCGGAATAAATTTTCTTCCTGGAGTGCCTTAACCATTTCAGCATAGGTAAGGTAACATGCCTGTTTTACCAGTCCCATAGCCTGGTACCACTCAACATGGAATTGTGTGGTATCAGGAAAATTATCTTTTGCCCTTACCGAGTGTATTCCGTAAAGTGCATCGGCAGGGATTTGTAAACTTCCAAGGTAGTCGGTTTCAGTGCGGGTTGACATCTACTTTTTCTTTATGAATTCAACCTGAAATAGTTTACCCCATAGCTTTCCGGTTACAAAAATTCGCTTTCCATTGGGGTCGTATGCTATACCGTTTAATACATCTTCCTTGCCGGTTCTTTGTGTAGTAGTTAAAAGTCCCTGCATGTCGATATTTCCTTCTACCACTCCGGTTTCGGGGTTAATTATTACTATCCTATCGGTCAGGTAAACATTAGCGTAAATTTTACCATCAATGTACTCTAGCTCGTTAAGCATTTTAACGGGCCCATTGTTGTCAAATACTTCAATTCTCCTAAGCTCACTAAAACCACTTGGCTCTCTAAAGTAGATAGTATTTGAGCCATCGCTCATTATAAGTTCGTTTCCATTGGTGGTTAGCCCCCAGCCCTGCGTGGTATAGCTGAAAGTGTTTAAGGGTTTAAAAGTGGCAGCATCGTAAACAAAGCCTGTACCGTTTGTCCAGGTAAGTTGGTAAATTTTATCATCAAGAATGGCAATGCCTTCGCCAAAGTATTCCCTGCTTAGGTTTACGCTCTGTAATATTTTTCCAGTTTCCAGCTCAACCTTTCTTAAACTCGATGCGCCTTGCTGACCAGTACCCTCGTACAGGTAGCCGTTATGGTAGAATAAGCCCTGGGTATAGGCTTCGGGGTCGTGCGGATAGGCTTTTACTATTCGGTAACTGTAGCTGGCAGGTTTTGTATTCGATTTGAGCTTTATGGAAATTGATGCTGTTTGCCTGCGCCCATCTTTCCATGCTGTAGCATTCAGCTGAATTGTGCCGGGTTTACCAGCTTGCGTTTGTAAGGTGAACGATAAATTGCTAACTTTCTGAATTCGTTCGCTGTTACGGTAAAGCACAATGGAATCGGGCTGAATAGTATCGGTTAGTTTAATTGTAATATCAATGCTTTCGCCGGCTGTGAATAATGAACCACTTGTGGGCTTGTCGAACCGGATAAGATGCAAAGGATTCTCTGCTGGCATACTAGTGGTATCGGGCAGTTGATCCTTTCGGCCATTTGTGCAAGCAACGGCTAGAACTAATAGCAAAATTGAAATTCTTTGTAGCATAAAATAGATGTTAAATACCAAAGATACGTCGTACAAAACTTTTCGTTTTATACTGTTTTAAAACCTTTTTCTGCGAAACCTCATAGGGCTCGTTGGGGCAAAGCATGCTGAACACCTTATCCCAACCGGGAAATCCACCCAGGTTGCGATCGTCAATAAAAACATCAACATCGAGCTTACGAGGAGTCTCCGGGTCAAGAATCTCTTCAGGGTGGTTGCGATTAACTGCGTAGAATTCAACCCCATTCTGGCGGCAGAACTCCACAGCCTCCTCGAGCAGCTTACCGGTTCGCACAGTCCAAAGGATAAGGACAAAGCCTCTTTTTTGAAGTTCCTTAAGGGTTTCAAAGGCAAATAGCATGGGCTTTCCCAACTGGGGATATTCATTCTCCACAATTGTACCATCAAAATCAACTGCCACTCTGAGCATGATACTAAAAGCTTAGAATAAAAATCAAAACTACAAATTTATATGCAAGTTTTGCATATTCTGGGAGGGGGAATTTAGTTTATGCATCCCAAACCTATACCAATTCATCAAATTGTGAACCTCACATATCCCAAATATTAAAATATGTACGGCCGAGGAATAACCTCAGCCGTTATTTTTTGTGCACCGTTATCCAATCTTTACTTACGGACTAATCGTCCTGAACCGTTAACCTTGGCATCAATAAGAGGATTACCATAAAGCGTGATGCTTCCGCTCCCGTTTATTGATCCTTTAAATTCCTTGTTGCACCTTACGGTTGCATCGCCAGACCCGTTCAACTTTAGTTGAGCAATCTCCGAGGTTAATGTCTCAAGATCGATATTCCCTGACCCGTTAGAGTTGGCCTTTAGCGTATAGGTTTTCCCTTGCGCTGATGTTTTAATATTTCCCGAACCGTTTATGCTAACCTGTACCGAATTGGCCTGTATCTCTTTTAGCAATATGTCGCCACTCCCATTTACCGAAGTTGTAAATTCGTCGGCACCTTTTATGGGCGTTAGTGCAATCATATTTCCCGAGCCATTCTGAGCCAAAAGTTTAATATCCGGACATGAAACCTTGACCAATACTTTACCCCAGTTACTGGTAAATCTTAGGTTATCCTTGCTTTTGATATGCAAAACATTCTCCTTTACAACTATCTCTAGTTCATTGAAAACCTCACTCTTTGCGGTTACCTCAATACCATAGTTTGGCGATTGTGAAATTTGCACCTCAGCCGATGTGCTGTTTCGTATTCCGTCAAATCCCTTAGCATCAAAGTTTCGGGTTTCCTGAGCACTTATAGTTGTGCTGGTTACGGTTGCTGCAATAAGCAGCAAAGCTAAAATTCCTAATCTCATGGCAGTATATTTTTAAAATGATTTATACAAAAGACAGAGGAAAAAACGATAATGCTGCATGAATACCATAAAATTTTGTTAAACATATAGATGAGCAGAAATCTTAATTAAATGTTGTTGAGGTATGGTTATTTGTGATGTTGAGTGCAAGCGAAACATCACGCTGTCATGCTGAGTTAGCCGAAGCGTCTCTTTACCTTTAACCCTTGTTGTTTTTTGGGAAATCGCTCTTTGCGGTGCTTTTCTGTTGCGATGCAACGCTTCACCTTTGCTCATTGGAAAATGTATTGCGTGCATCGCTATACATGTAGGAATAATCATGGTGTTACAAATATTACGCCCCCACGGGGCGGGAAGCGTCGTTGGTTGTTCGTGGAAAACGACCTCACCCCAGCCCCTCTCCTGACAGGAGAGGGGAGAAGCAATAAGGAAACCTTATTGCAGGGCTAAAGTCTCCCCTCTCAGGGGAGATTTAGAGGGGTCATATAGGTTGAATGTAGGATACGACCTCACCCCAGACCTTTTCCCTGAGAGGGAATGAAGCGGAAGAAGCAAGCAGAGGCATAAAAGCCAGACCCGGCAATGGGTCGGACTTTTCAGCCTTGATTTTCTTTGGTTCTTTCTTGTATCAAGACAAGAAAGAACATGTAACCCGCTCTTTGCAGTGCTTTTCTGTTGCGATGCAACGCTTCACCTTTACTCTTTGGAAAATGTATTGCGTGCATCGCTATACATTTTAGGTATAATCATGGTGTTACAAATATTACGCCCCTACGGGGCGGGTAGCGTTCTTCGCTATTCGTGAATCGTTGTTCGTGAATATCACGTCACACGCTCTGTGTAACACCGTGTTACATCGTGTAACTCTGTGATACTTGCTGTTGCTCGTTTCATGAGAGGGTTGTCATGTTGAGCGCAAGCGAATCATCTCACGGGGTCGATTAGAGATCCTTTGCTACGCTCAGGATGACAGGCGTGTATTTTTTTTTAAATAAACGACATTGAATTCTAGTTAAAGGCCAAGAAAATTTTGTAGTGTTGGAATTATTTTATTTATATCAAGCTTATCCAGAGCAAAAACGCGGGCATTCCGCCCAAGTTCATTGCGCCTAACGGGGTTATTAATGAGAATTGATAGTTTACGGGCAAACTCAGATTCATCGGTAAATACAAAGCCATTAACACCTTCAGTAATAACATCGGCAACGCCTGGCATTCGCAGGGTAAGCACTGGAAGGCCTGCTGCTAATGCCTCGTTAACCGAGTTTGGCGGGAATCCTTCCGCATGCGATGCCACCAAAAGGATATCGGACAATAGGTAGAATTGTGTTGTAACGTTTTGTCGGCCCATGAACCGAACCCTATCGCCTAATTTTTCTTCAACGTATTTTTTTAGATTTTTCATCCCCACGTTATACCTGCTCATGGTATCCCATTCGGGGGCCTCAGTGCTGCCAATGTGCAATAGAAGAAAATCCTCATCAATTCTACTAAGCCAATCCGCAATTTCAGGAAAGCCTTTTCGTTCAATCAGATGTCCCACCATTAGTATTACAAACTTACCCTCGGCAATTTGAAGTTTGCCACGATGCTCATGGCGAATCCCATTTTTATGATCGATATCGAACTTTTTTAAATCTACACCCTGAACTGACAGCAAAATGTTAAAACTACCAAAAACGTTTCTCCATGAATTTGCAAATGCCGAGTTAAGGGCATAGTAGCCGTAAAGCCTACTCAATAAATATCGGGTGTAGAACCGATGTAAACTTCCTGCAACACTCTCGGCATCATCAAAACCCCATAGTGTAGAGCGGAAAACACAATCAACCCCTTTTAGGGTGGAGACTAAGGCAATGAGTTTATACCCGGGCATCGCCCCAAAAATTATCCATTTGGAACTACTATTACAATTGATGGTTAAGTATCGGAAAAGGCTTAACCTTAAGGCAAATCTTCCAATAATTGTACGGTACCAATAATTTATTCGGGATATTTCGACCCCATTCAATTTTTCCTTCTTGGGTAGTTTTCCATTAGGGTTAAGGCAGATTAACTTTACACAGTAGCCATTCTCATTGAGTTTTGATGCTACAAGCAGGGCATTACGGCCATCGCCGGCCATCGCCGGGAACGTTTCGGCAGTAAATATTAAAACCGCTGGGCTTTGAATGGGATTTGCCATTTTACCATTATGGATAGTTAAAGCAAATTTGGTTATTTTTGTGATATAAGAAAGCAGTAGGTATGATTTATATTGCAACTGTCCACTGGGAAACCGATAAATGGATCGACATTCAACTCAAATTTTTTAAAAGGAACATTAACCAGCCATATAGAGTTTTTGCGTTTCTGAGTGGCGATGCCTGTAAACATAAGGATAAGTTCTACTTTGCCTGCTGCGAACCCATTACCGAACATGCCATTAAGTTAAATCTTCTAGCCCGGTTTATTTCACTTCAAGCTAACGATGACGATATCCTTATTTTTATTGATGGCGATGCCTTTCCTGTTAAACCCATTGATAGTTTCGTCACCTTAACGTTAAAACAGTACCCGCTTGCCGCCATAAGGCGAACCGAAAATATTGGTGATATTCAACCACACCCTTCGTTCTGTTTTACCACGGTAGGGTTCTGGAAATCAATTGAAGGCGACTGGAAGGAGGGTTACGAGTGGGAAACCACTGCTGGTATACACCGAACGGATGTAGGGGGAAATCTCTTTAAAATTCTAATCGACCTAAAAATTGACTGGCTACCACTTGAACGCACATCGCAGCTAACTAACCATGGCTTAATGTTTGGTATTTACGCCGATTTGGTTTATCACCATGGTGCTGGTTTTAGGGAACCCTTGTCCATGTACGATAGGACTAAATCATTGGTAGGAATAGTTAAACCAAGGTTTATAGCAAAACTTCTCGATTTGCTACTATGTAATGTTTCGGTTAAAAACCGGTTCAGGATACACAGATTACTGGGTATTGGGGATCGAATTAACTATCAAAACCAACGTTTAAGCCAATCAATACATGAAAAGATTGCAATGGATGAATTTTTCGTGTAGTTTTCCTTGACTTAACCCATCAATTATTTTATATTGCCCACTAAATAGCAAATGTTGAACATAAAACCTTTCAGCCATGAATAAGGGCATACTTGAACTCATTGTAATAATGCTAATTGCATTACCTGTGGGCATACTCACCATAAGGTACTTTTTCAAGAACTCCATACTCTTTTTAATGGGAGCTCTAACTGTAACCTGGGGAGTTCTAATTGATGTTATGGTGAACTTAAAGTACATCTACCCAGAAATTTTTCCTGCATATATAACTACACCTGTAGTTATAGTAGCAGGTATTTGGGTGATGTGGTTTATAGCCCGCAAGGTTCGGAAGCCTTTGGACCAGGCTATTGACGATTTACATAGGATAAGTGATGGAGATTTGACCGTAAAGGTAAACCCTGAGTTTGTCCAGCACAACGATGAGCTTGGGAGGTTAAGTAAATCGGTAGGTAATCTATCCGATAAGTTACGCGAGGTGATTGATGGCATTTCACAGGCCGCAGGAGAGCTGGAGTCGTCGGCAAGCCAGCTGAGCATGAGTGCCACCAGCCTATCGGAGGTTACCTCGGAGCAGGCCTCATCGTTGGAGGAGATATCCAGCGCCATGGAGGAGATCCTGGCCAGCATACAGCAGAACTCCGAGAATGCCATGCAGACAGAACGTATAGCCTCGTCCACTTCCAAGAAGTTGGAGGAGGGGGTTGAGTCCACCAACGTAGCGCTGGACTCCATGAACGAGATAGCCCAAAAGATAGGAATCATCAATGATATTGCATTCCAGACCAACCTGCTGGCGTTGAACGCAGCCGTAGAGGCAGCCCGCGCTGGTGAGCATGGGAAGGGCTTTGCCGTGGTGGCGGCCGAGGTAAGGCGCTTGGCCGAGCGAAGCCGCCAGGCCGCCAACGAGATTATTGCGGTATCGCAACGGGGAGCGGAGATTTCGGGCAAGGCTAAGGATATTATGAATCAGAACGTGCACGAGATAATACGAACCACTGATTTAATCAGGGAGATAACCGCGGCCACCCACGAGCAGCGAACTGGAACGGAGCAGGTGAACACCTCGGTGCAGGAACTTAACAACACCACGCAACAAAATGCCTCGCTCTCGGAGGAAGTTGCAGCCAGCGCTGAGGAACTGAATGCTAGAGCTAAAGCACTTACCGATTTGATAGGGTATTTCCAGATAAAGAAGTAAAACCAATTTCATTCATCAATCTATAACCGCCATTCGTCAAAAATAGATTTTTAATAGAGAACAGCCGAATATAAAGAGTTTAGCTGTATCTGCTATGTGTTCAGTTGCCTTGTTTTGATATTTTAAGAGCCATTCTAAATAAATGGCATCATTTTGAAATCAAAACTATAATTGGGTAAGTAATGCATACACAGGATAAAATCTTTCACGTTTTTAATGGCTGATTAAGCTTAATAATTAAGACAGAAGAATTAATATCAAATTATCATAAAATAATTGACAAGTAGTAATTTAAAATATAACTTGTGTTCTTTAATTACTCATAAACTAAAAACTATACAAAGATGAAATGTTTAGGAAAGGCAATGGTGGTACTACTGGTGCTAGTAGGCTATGTAATTAGCGCACAGGTACCCCAACGGATAGCCTATCAGGCAGTCCTGCGGAATTCCGATGGAACCGTAATGGCAAACCAGCAGGTTGAGCTATAGGTTTTGCTGCATAGAACAACCGCCACCGGCGACGTTTTATACTCCGAGACCCATACCAAAACCACCACCAATCAGGGTTTGGTTGCCTTTGAGATTGGTGCGGGCACGGTTAACGCAGGCACTTTTAGCGGTATCAGCTGGAGCGATCCCATCTTCCTGGAGCTGAAGGTAAGAAAGCAGGATCAGCAAAGTTTTACTGACCTGGGTACAAGCCAGATTGTTGCTGTACCCTACGCCTTTCTGGCGGAAAAATCGTTGAACGCCAGCAACGGTATTTCCAGCCTGGGGCCATTGGGGAATACCGTATTTTCCAATGGAGTGGAATGGGCGCCCACCGCAAGGGTAAGCGTTCTGGACAGTACGGTAATAGTATCACCCGGAGAAGGACATGACCCCGACAAGCCGATTTTTGCGGTTACCAACTCGCAGGGTCAGGTTGTAATGGCGGTTTACGAAACCGGGGTACGATTTAATGTTGAGGGAAGCAGCGGCAAGGGGGCCAAGGGTGGATTTGCCGTGGGCGGACTAACCAACGGTAAAGCCCCAGTACCCACCTACTTCCAGCTGGAACCCTCCTATGCCCAGTTCCTGTTTGACCAGACAAATATCATAAAGGGAGCCAAGGGCGGCTTTGCCGTGGGTGGCCTAACCAATGGCAAGGGCGATACACTCACCTACATGACCATACACCCCGACAGCACAAGGTTCTTTATCGATGACAGCCCAGTGGTAAAGGGGGCCAAGGGAGGCTTTGCGGTTGGCGGTCTCACCAACGGGAAGTCGGGAACCAATGTTTACATGTCGTTACTACCCGACAGCATCCGGTTTGCCTTTGACGACAGCAACACCAAGGGAGCCAAGGGCGGCTTTGCTGTAGGGGGGTTAACAAACGCTAAGTCCAGCGCTGCGAATTACTTAGAGGTAACCCCGGATAGCACATACATTGTAAACACCATGGTATCGTACAGCGATATGGTGGTTGCAGGTAATGTGACAACCAATGTTGGATTGCCAGAGCCCCCGGTTGCCGATGCCGACGGTAATACCTACCAAACGGTTAAGATAGGCACGCAGGTATGGATGGCCGAAAACCTAAAAACCACCAAGTACTCCGATGGTACACCAATAGAACCTAGTAATATTTATGTATTGCCTACTCCTGATTCCACCACTGTCTTTGGAAACTACTATTCTGATGGCGCAATATTACTTAGCGGTAAAAATGTTTGCCCCGACGGTTGGCATGTACCAACAAAGCCTGAATGGGAGGCCATGTTTACTTTTGTATCGGGTGCTGAATGGGCAATTGATTCTTTAATAAATGGGAAAAAGCTAATTGAACCCCTTAGAGATGTATTTCCTGAAATTTTCAATTGGTATTATGATCTGCATGGTCCTCTTTCAGTTGTAATTGCAACCAATGAGACAGGATTTTCAGCCCGTGGTGCTGGAAGAGCTAGTTGGGATACATCTTGGTCTGCCACCGATGTTGGCGAGTATGCCTATTTTTGGGTAAATACAATACCAGGAAGCGTTCAGATTGTAACAATTGACAGTTATTCAGGAAATGTTTCAATTGGTGAAGGGTCTCCTGGTACAGCATACTCTGTTCGCTGCGTTAAGAATTAGTTTTTATGGTATTTGGGAAATACTTGCATATTTCCCAAATACCTATACTTTTGCGGGTAATCAACCCTGTTAACCATGGAAAAGAAGGTATTATACGTTGATGATGAGGTAATTAACCTTGAGCTATTTAAGATTAACTTCCGGAACGATTTTACCATACTTGTAGCCGATTCGGCTCAAAAGGGGCTCGATATCCTTAAGAACGAAAATATCAATGTGATTATATCGGATCTGAAAATGCCCCACATGAACGGCATTGATTTTATTGAGAGGATTAAACATGAGAATCCTGAAAAGGTTTGCATTCTTCTTACTGCTTTTATGGAATCGGAAGTCATGCTTAGGGCAATAAATGAGGAGTTGGTGTACCGCTACATCATGAAGCCCTGGAAGAAGGATGAGCTTCGTGAGATAATTGAGTCAGCTTTTAAAAGGTTTGAAAATAGTTGAGAAACTATATTTACTCGCAAGCTGTTAGTGTTACTGTAAACTCAGCCCCTTGATTTGGTGCTGAGTTTACTTTTATATCGCCATTTAATGACTTTATAATATTGTAGGTGATGTAAAGCCCCAAACCAGTTCCTTTACCAGCATCCTTAGTGGTGAAGAACGGGTCGAAGATCTTTTCCTGGATATCGCTTGGGATTCCAGTGCCAGTGTCTTTTATACGAATGGTAACGTTGTTATCGGAGCTGGAGTACTGACCGCTTATGTAAATTTTTCCTTCGCCCGGTATGGCATCAATGGCATTGGCTAACAAATTCATTACAACCTGATGTAGCTGGTTAGGGTAACATTTGACTTTGGGAAGGTCCTGGTCGTAGTGCTGAATAATCTCAATCCTATCCTTATAGTTACCCCGCAGCATGTTGAGCACATCGGCAATGGTTTCGGGTATTGAAACCGGAACGTACTCTTTACTATCGGACCGAACGAAGGCTTTTAGGCTCCTGATAATGCCAGTAGTTCTCTCAATACCAATTTCAATATTCCGAAGCATTAGCTTTATGGAGCTGTAAAGTTCCTCAACCTGAATGCTATTATTGGTTTCAAGTTCATAGGTAATGTTTTTGGGCGAGTGCTTTAGGGCCTTTTCGCGGTAAATGTTCAGACTATTCCAAAGCTCATCGAGCAGCGATTCAATAGCCTGTTGGCTACCGCTAATGAAGTTAATGGGGTTGTTGATTTCATGCGCAATACCAGCGGTGAGCATACCAAGTGAGGCCATTTTTTCCTGCTGTACAAGTTGTTTTTGGGCATCTTCCAGTAAATGGATGGTTTGTTCTAACTCCTCGGTTTTAAGCAGTAGTTCTTCATTTGACTCCTGGAGCATTTTGTTCAGCTGGATAATCTGTTGGGTGCGTTCTTGAACAATTTCCTCCAGATGATCACGGTGTTGGGTCAACTCTTTCTCGTATTCCTTGAGCTTTGTTATGTCAGTAATTGATAGCAACACTCTGGAGTAATCGTGGGAGTATCCGGGTAGTACTATCCATTTTAAAACCACAAAAAGTTTCTTGCCATCGTATGTATTCCTTATACTTTCGTATTCGCTAAACTGTCGTCGTTCAATTAATGCTTTGTAAACTTCCCGAAATGTCTCAAGCGATTCTTCGGAGTAGGTTCTTATGTAATTTTCAATAGCATCATCTTTACTTTCAAACCCAAGCAGCTTTAATGCTGCATTATTCACATTTACAACTTGTATGTACTTTAGGCCCTCACGTACTTTTGCAATGGAGAAACTACGATCAACTTCGTACATCGTATCCAGAGGAATTCCGATAGAGGTTACATAGTTTAAAAGGAGCGACAGGTCAAGCTCAAGCATAGCTACAGGTGAATTTTCGAAAAGCCTTTGGTAGTGTTGCCGGCTTATGTTTAACTCGTTTGTTCTGATCTCTACCTGTTTTTCAAGTTTGATATTGAGTTTTCGTTTAATGCTGTAAGCCCAAAACGCAAATACCAGAGTAAATGAAATTCCTACAAGGGCAATAAGCATAATAAAGAATCGTCTTTGCTGCTTAAGAATGATACTCTCCTTTTCCGATATAACTATGTCCTGTTCCTCAATCTCCTTTTGTTTCTGGTCTAAAACTTTTTGGGTTTGAACAATTTGTTTGTTCAGTGAGTCCAGTTGGCTACGCGAGGAGTTTATCAATGCCACCTGTTTATTGATAGCTATCTGCAGTTTTTGACTCTCTGCAACTTTTTTGGCAAGCTCCTTTGTTGCAATTAGGAGCAGGCTATCTTTTTGCTTAAGGGAAACACTTGCATTGGCATACTGCTTCTCAAGAACTGCAGTATTTTGATTTAATCTATTAACCCTTTCGTTTAGCGTTCTGATCTCGCTTTCGTATTCTGTTTTTTCTTGCTGGTAGCGGGTTAGGTCGGTTTGTAGTTGCTGCAGTTTTTTATTCTCTTCAATTAGCTGGTGGTAGGTTTTTAGGTAAAGCTCTTTAATATCAATAAAGCTCCCACCAAGGGCAACAAGTTTTGGGCTGAGGGTAAATCCATTCTCTTCAAGGGTGTGCCGGTTAATCTCGAATGATACACTTTGTTTTTCCTGGTTGAGAAAAAGGTTTACCATGGTAAGTAGCCGTTCAGTTCCTTCATCGGTAACAATGAGCACACCTTTACCAACTATTTGCTGGTAAATTGAGTTAACTAAAGGGCTGTAGCTGTGGCTTAGGTAAATAATTGAATACTCTGTTGGTTTACTTACTGGAGGCGACGAAAGATTTACTCTTATGGGTTTACCTTTAAGCTTGTAGCTGGTTTCAACACTTCTGATTTCATTGTATATAAGTGTATCGCTGTCAACAATTAGTATTCCGAATTCTTTAATGTTCCTTTCGTTTGGCCATTCAATGTTACTGGCAATATTAAGGATAAGGGCTGCTTTAATTTTATATTCAGGGATTTGTGATAAAGGTTTTACCTCATCAATTTTTGTTGACTTGTTATTTGTGAAATTTGCAAGATACTGTGCATGAACCGCGCTAGTGAATGCTAAAAGTAGTACAAGATATTTTGTAATGGTTGTTATGAAAGGCTTTAAGTGAACCATTGCAGTATCAAAATTTTTGGTAATATATGAAATGCCATTTACAAAGTCAAAACATATTTGCCAAAACTCATTTTTTTTGGATGTAAAGAAATTGAACTATTTTTGTGAGTTACTGGAAATTCATTTAAAGCATTTATGACACAGGAGGAACTATTCAAAAAGCTGATTGCACATAGCAAGGAGTATGGATTTGTATTCCCATCGAGCGAGATTTACGACGGGCTTAGCGCTGTTTACGATTACGGGCAGAACGGTGTTGAGCTGAAGAATAACATACGCCGTTACTGGTGGGAGGCTATGACACGCCTGAACGAAAACATTGTTGGTATTGATGCGGCTATCTTCATGCACCCTACAACATGGGTGGCATCGGGGCATGTGGGCGCTTTCAATGACCCTCTTATCGACAACAAGGATAGTAAGAAACGTTACCGTGCCGATGTACTCATTGAGGAATGGATGGAGAAGCAGCGCGAAAAGATAGATAAAGAGGTTGAAAAAGCCCGCAAGCGTTTTGGCGATGCTTTTAATGAGGAGCTTTTCCGCCAAACCAACCCAAGGGTAGTTGAACTTTCCGAAAGTATTACCACCGTTAACCATAGGATGGTTGAGGCTCTGGAACAGAACAACCTGGCTGAGGTTAAAAAGATAATTGAGGATTGCGAGATAGTTTGCCCTATTTCCGGTACCCGCAACTGGACTGAGGTACGCCAGTTTAACCTGATGTTTGAAACCAAGCTAGGCTCGGTTAGCGATGAGGCAAACACAATCTACCTTAGGCCCGAAACCGCTCAGGGTATTTTTGTTAACTACATCAACGTTCAGAAAACCGGGCGTATGAAAATTCCTTTTGGAATTGCTCAGGTGGGAAAGGCTTTTCGCAACGAGATTGTTGCCCGGCAGTTCATATTCCGCATGCGTGAGTTTGAACAAATGGAAATGCAGTATTTTGTTCGCCCTGGCGAGGAAATGAAATGGTATGAGTTCTGGATGGAGAAACGCATGCGTTGGCATCGTGCCATGGGGTTTGGCGACAACAAGTACCGCTTCCATAAGCACGAGAAACTTGCCCATTATGCCAATGCCGCTTCCGATATCGAGTTTGAATTCCCATTCGGGTTTAAAGAGGTGGAGGGGATTCATTCCCGCACCGATTTCGATTTGGCTAACCACCAAAAGCACTCGGGTAAAAAGCTGCAGTACTTTGATCCCGACATCAACCAAAGCTATATTCCTTACGTAATTGAAACATCAATTGGCTTAGACCGTACTTTCCTGCTTGTTCTTTCGGCTGCTTACGCTGAGGAAAAAGTGGCTAAGGAGGATGGTACCAGCGATGAGCGCGTAGTGCTTCGCATACCGCCAGCCCTGGCTCCTGTTAAGCTTGCTGTATTCCCACTGGTTAAAAAGGATGGATTACCCGAGATGGCGCGCAAAATAATGGACGACCTAAAATTCGATTTTGCATGCCAGTACGAGGAAAAGGATACTATTGGCAAGCGTTACCGCCGCCACGATGCAATAGGCACTCCATTCTGTATCACCGTCGACCACCAAACGCTCGACGATGAAACAGTAACCATTCGCTACCGCGATACCATGGAGCAAGAGCGTGTTCCCGCATCGCGCCTGCGCGAGATAATGAACGATAAGGTTTCGCTAACTAACCTACTACGTCAAATATAAATAAACACTTGCCGGCATGAATTCAAAATTTAGTAAGATAAAGCCCCATATAGTAGCCTTGCTGCTTTTCATGGCCATTCCGTTAGCTTATTTCTACCCACAGCTACAGGGTAAAAGGCTAGCTCAGCACGATATTGCTATGTGGAAAGGCTCAGCGAAAGAAATTTTGGATTACAAGGCAAAAACAGGCGAGGAGTCGCTTTGGACAAACAGTATGTTTGGAGGAATGCCGGCATATCTCATTTCGGCTAACTACAAGGGAAACCTGCTAAAGCATGTCGATAGCTTCCTAAATGTGGTGGGACGGCCTGCCAGCTATATCTTCCTAACCATGTTAGGATTTTATATTCTACTTCTTGTTTTTGGGGTAAACCCTTGGCTTGCCATTGTGGGTTCAATTGCCTATGGCCTATCAACCTATTTTCTCATAGTTATTGGAGCAGGGCATAACGCTAAGATTCATGCCATAGCTTATGTTGCCCCAACCATTGCTGGAATGATTTTGGCTTTACGTGGACAGCTTTTTGCTGGTTTGGCAGTTTTTGGACTAGCTTTTGGACTCAATCTCAATGCAGGGCACCCGCAAATCACCTACTACGGTGCACTTGTAATGGCCTCTGTCTATCTCTACTATTTTGTTGAGGCATTTAAGGCAAAAGCCTTAAGGATGTTTACCAAGGCTACCGGGATTTTGCTTCTGGCAGCAGTTCTGGCTTTTGGCGCTAACTTTACCTACCTATGGTTCACTAACGACTATGGCAAGGATACAATCAGAGGCAAATCTGAGTTAACCCATGATAGGGATAATAGAACGTCGGGGCTGGACAAGGACTATGCAACCCAGTGGAGTTACGGAATAGCTGAAACTTTTAACCTGCTTATCCCTAATTTGATGGGCGGTTCAAGCACCATGGATGTTGGCGAAAAATCGGAAACATTCCGTTTTCTCAGGCAGAATGGTGTTCCCTATGGTCAAGCTAGTTCCATAGCACAAAACCTACCCACATACTGGGGCCCACAGCCATCAACCTCTGGTCCTGTTTACCTTGGTGCAATTGTAGTTTTTCTTTTTGTATTCGGGATGTTTATCCTTAAAGGTAGATTTAAGTGGTTTTTGTTTGGGATTACTGTTCTGGCAATAATGCTCTCGTGGGGTAAAAATTTTAATTTTCTTACCGATTTATTCCTGAATTACTTCCCCTTTTACAACAAGTTCCGAACGGTATCGATGATACTGGTTATAGTTGAGTTAACCATTCCTTTGCTTGGAATACTTGCCCTTAAGGAAATAGTTGATGGCAAGGTTACAAAGGATGATTTTTGGAAATCATTTAAATGGTCAGTGGGATTGGTTGGAGGAATTTGCCTGCTGTTCCTGCTGCTTGGCAAGGGAATGTTATCCTTTAGCGGTTCAATTGACAATCAGCTGGGTTGGCCCAAGGAGATTGTTGAGGTAATGCGCAAGGATAGGCAAGCGCTGATGTGGAACGATGCTTTCCGCTCACTATTCTTTGTACTTGCCGGTGCAGTTACCATTGCGCTTTACTACATGAAAAAGTTGAAGCCAACACTATTCTTTGCCTTGCTGGGCCTGCTCATTACTGTGGATTTGTGGGTAGTAAACAAGCGCTTTATGGATAACAAGAACTTTGAGTTACCCCAGCAGGTTGAAGCCCCCTTTACCCCAACCGATGCCGATAAGCAGATACTAGCCGATAACGATCCAAATTTCCGTGTGTTTAACCTTACCGTTAGCCCATTCAACGATGCATCCACATCCTATTTCCATAAATCAATTGGCGGATACCATGGAGCCAAGCTGCGTCGCTATCAGGATTTAATTGATTTTCATCTATCCAAGGGTAATATTGCTGTGTTTAACATGTTAAACACAAAGTATATTATACAACCCGGCAAGGAAGGTCCCGTTGCAGTTTATAACCCCGATGCACTTGGCCATGCATGGTTTGTGGACTCAGTTAAAGTTGTTAATATTGCCGATGAGGAGATTGAGGCCCTGAATGGCTTCAACCCAAAATCAATAGCAGTAGTCGATAAACGATTTGAGCAATACCTTAGAGGTTTTGAGCAGGGTAAATCGGGTCAGGGTAAGATTGAACTTACTGAATACCGTCCTAATAGGCTGAAGTATAGGAGCGATTCGCCAGTTTCTCAGCTAGCTGTTTTCTCTGAGATTTACTATCCCAAAGGTTGGCAAGCGTACCTCGATGGCACACCAGCCGATCATTTCAGGGTAAATTACGTGTTAAGAGCCATGCAAATACCTGCTGGTAACCATGAAATTGAGTTTGTATTTGACCCGCCTATGTGGAAAAAAGGAATGTATATCGATTTGGCTTCATCGTTGCTATTAATACTTACCTTTGTTGGTTGGGTAAGCTTTAGTTTGTATAAAACATTTAAGGAGTAAATGGCTAATTCAGTAAACAGGGCAACTAAAGGGAGGTTGAGGAGTTCCTATATCTCATCAATAATAAGCATCTCCTTAGTGCTTTTCACCTTGGGTTTGCTCGGGGTTTTGGTTATTAGCGCAAAGAAACTTTCAGCGTACGTTAAGGAAAACATTGGGTTCGATATCTACCTGAACGAGGGAGTTACCGATGCCGATGCCCTTTACCTGAAAAAGCAGCTCGATGCTAGTATCTACATAAAATCAACCCAGTACTTCACACAACAAGATGCCGCTAAAATGATGGCTAATGAGCTTGGCGAGGATTTTATTGCCTACCTGGGATACAACCCATTAAATGCATACATTGAGGCAAGGCTTAAAGCCGATTACGCCAATAACGATAGCATTGCACGCATTGAGGGGTGGTTAAAGCGTTTCCCCCAGGTAAAGGAGGTTGACTACCAGCGCTCACTCATCAATCTGGTTAACGATAATGTTAGTAGAATTAGCTTGGTGATACTGACATTTGCAGGACTGATGCTTTTCATTTCCCTTGTGCTCATTAACAATACTATTAGGTTGTCCGTTTACTCCAAGCGATTTATCATTAACACTATGAAATTAGTTGGGGCAAGCTGGGGTTTTATACGACGACCTTTCCTGCTGAAAAGCATTTTACATGCCCTATACGCTTCCTTTATAGCCATTGCTTTGTTAATAGGATTGCTGTATGCTATAAACAAGGAGGTTGCCGATTTGCTTGCCATCCTCGATCCGCCAAGCATTGTGCTTGTATTTGCAGCAATTACTGCAATTGGAATAGTTATTAACTTTTTAGCAACCCTGATGGCAGTGAATAAATTTTTACGCTCAAGCACCGATGATCTTTACTATTAACCCGATAAAATTAACAGTTATGTCTGCAAAAAATACCCCCAAAAAGGAGATACAGGAAAAAGAGAATCTTTTTCCCTTAAGCTGGATGAACTATAAGCTGATGATAATTGGCTTTGCCATAATAGTTCTGGGTTTCATTCTCATGGCAGGCGGTGGATCAACTGACCCCAATGTGTTCAACCCCGACATTTTCAGTTTCCGACGTATTACGCTTGCCCCCGTTGTTGTACTGTTTGGGTTCGCATTTGTGGGTTACGCCATAATGAAACGCGAGAAAAAGGATAGCTAATTTTTTTTCATTAAAAAGTATTTGAAATGACCATTTTTGAGGCCATAATTATTGGCATTATACAGGGTTTAACCGAGTTCTTACCTGTAAGTAGTAGCGGACACATTGAACTATCAAAGGCTCTGCTTGGAGTTCAACTCGAAAACAACTTGGAGTTTAGCATTGCAGTTCATGTGGCTACGGTTTTAAGCACCCTACTTGTTTTCCGTAAGGAGATAATCGATTTATTTTCGGGATTCTTCAGCTTAAAGCTGAACAGCCAAACCCATTACGTATTTAAGCTTATAATATCAGCGGTTCCTGTTGGTATTATAGGTGTTTTATTCAAGGACCAAATTGAGACTCTTTTTGAGGGAAATTTATTGGTAGTGGGTTCCATGTTGCTTGTTACAGCCATTCTTCTTGCTTTAACCCGAATAGTAAAACCCAAAAACACAAAACCAGTAGGATATTTCGACTCTGTTGTCATAGGTCTAGCCCAGGCTGTTGCCGTTATGCCCGGCTTAAGTCGTTCGGGTGCCACCATCTCTACCGGACTTTTGCTTGGCAAGGACCGCGATGAGGTAGCTCGCTTTTCGTTCCTTATGGTTATTATTCCCGTACTTGGAGCTGCTTTTCTCGATATTATCAAAGGTGATATTTCAAACACCATTACTGCGCCCGTAGTTGCAGGATTTGTTGCTGCATTTGTATCGGGCTTTTTGGCCTGCTCATTCATGCTTCGCATTGTTCGGAAAGGGAATCTTTACTGGTTTGCACTTTACTGTGCGCTGGTTGGTATAGTTGCACTGTTTTTAGCCTAGCCCATGGAGGTAAACCGTTTCGAGAGCATTAAGGAGGGTACCATATTACTTATCGATAAGCCATACGATTGGACTTCGTTCGATGTTGTGGGGAAGTTACGATCGTTGATTAAAAAATACACTGGCGACAAATCAACTAAAATTGGCCATGCAGGAACCCTTGACCCATTGGCTACGGGCCTATTGGTAATTTGTACCGGAAAAGCTACCAAAAGGGTTATGGAGCTTACGGCCGACAATAAGGAGTACATTGCTAAAATCAAGCTTGGCGAAACAACCCCATCGTTCGACTTAGAGACCGATGTTGATGCTGTTTACCCCTTTGACCACGTGAATCGTGAACTGGTTGAAACTGTTTTAAGGACATTTTCAGGATGGCAGTTGCAGGAACCCCCTGCGTTCTCAGCAAAGTATGTCAACGGAAAACGTGCCTACGAGTATGCTCGTAAGGGTGTCGATCCTAAGCTTGAACCGGTTCCAATCGAGATTCATAGCATTGAGCTTATCGGTTTTGATTTACCGTTTCTAACAATAAAAATAGTTTGTAGCAAGGGTACCTACATCAGAGCTTTAGCCCGCGATATTGGTAAGGCCCTAAGCACAGGAGCACATCTGGTTGAGTTACGGCGTACGCGTAGTGGTATTTTCTCAATTGAGCAAGCCTTATCAATTGCTGAGGTGGAAAAAAAACTATCTGATTTAGGTAACCAAAGCTAAATATTGCCGTATAAGGTGCACATGCTCTAAAATAATAGATTATCTTTGCAAATTCCTATAAATTAAGGGTAAAACTGTTGACAACACCTGGTGGCAAGTTATATCTTTGTGTAAATTGAAGTAAAACTATACATATGAAGCTATCGCAATTTAAGTACAATCTGCCAAAAGATTTAATTGCAAAATTTCCTGTTGAGAACAGGGATGAATCGAGGCTAATGGTGTTGAACAGGAAAACCGGGAAAATTGAACATCGGATTTTTAAGGATATTATTGAGTATCTGAACGAACACGACGTTTTAGTATTCAACAACACAAAGGTTTTTCCCGCACGCCTATACGGCAATAAGGAAAAGACTGGGGCTGAAATAGAGGTGTTCCTTCTCCGTGAGCTGAACCGGGAGCAAAGGCTATGGGATGTTTTAGTTGACCCTGCCCGTAAAATCCGAATAGGCAATAAGCTCTATTTTGGCGAAGATGATGTTCTGGTAGCTGAGGTTATTGACAATACCACCAGCCGTGGACGTACCCTGCGTTTCCTTTTCGATGGTTCCTATGAGGAGTTTAAGGAAACCCTTTACAGGTTAGGCGAGATGCCCGTTCCAAAGCATATCCTACAGCGCGAGGCTGTACCCGAAGATCGTGAGCGTTACCAAACCGTTTATGCCAAGCACGAGGGTGCAGTTGCAGCTCCCACCGCAGGTCTGCATTTCAGCAAGCATCTGCTCAAACGGCTTGAGATTAAAGGAATAAACTTTGCCGAGATTACCCTTCATGTTGGTTTAGGCAACTTCAGAACTGTTGATGTTGAGGATTTGACCAAGCACAAAATGGATTCGGAGCAGATTTGGATTAGCGACGATGCCGCCAACATCATTAACAAGGCCAAACGCGAGCAGCACAACGTTTGCGCAGTTGGTACAACCGTACTACGTACCCTTGAGAGCTCTGTGACAACCGATGGCTTCCTAAAGCCATACAGCGGGTGGATTAACAAGTTTATATTCCCGCCATACGAGGTTGCTGTACCCAACATGCTGGTTACAAACTTCCACTTGCCTTTGTCAACCCTCCTAATGATGGTTTGTGCCTTTGGCGGGTTCGATCAGGTTATGGATGCTTACAAGGTTGCCATTAAGGAGAAATACCGCTTTGGCACTTACGGCGATGCCATGCTGATCATTTAAAAAGAAAAATACTTAAAACTAAAGGCCCGGTTATCGGGCCTTCTTTATTTCGAAAACCTTAAGGAGCTACTTTATTTGCTTGTAGAAGTCGTTTCCTTTGTCATCAACCAGTATAAATGCAGGGAAATCAACCACCTCAATTCGGTACACCGCCTCCATTCCCAATTCAGGGAACTCAATTAGTTCAACCTTTTTAATGTTTTCCTGTGCTAGTATGGCTGCAGGACCGCCAATGCTCCCGAGGTAGAAACCTCCATATTTCTTGCAGGCATCGGTTACAGCCTGGCTGCGGTTACCCTTGGCAATCATCACCAGGCTTGCACCCTGCGATTGGAATGTTTCAACATATGAATCCATTCGCCCTGCAGTAGTTGGACCAAACGAACCCGAGGGCATTCCGGCTGGTGTTTTTGCTGGACCAGCATAGTAAATAGGGTGATTTTTAACGTATTCGGGCAACCCCTCACCCTTATCTAAACGCTCTTTTAGCTTTGCATGGGCAATATCGCGGGCTACAATTATTGGCCCGGTGAGCGAAAGCCTTGTGCCTACAGGGTACTTGGTGAGTTCCGAAAGAATTGCTTGCATGGGTTGATTCAAGTCGATTCCTACAGCATCGTTTTCTTCAGGCTTACGCCATTGGTCGGGGATATATTTGCCCGGATTCTTTTCCAGCTTCTCAATCCAAATACCTTGGCTGTTAATTTTTGCCTTTATGTTTCTATCGGCAATACATGATACCCCTATTCCTACCGGACATGATGCACCATGCCTGGGAAGGCGTATAATTCGAATGTCAAGGGCAAGGTATTTACCGCCAAACTGAGCACCAATTCCAATACTGTTGGTGGCTTTTAGAATTTTCTCTTCCAGCTCTTTATCCCTGAATGCTCTACCGTGAATGTTCCCGGAGGTTGGCAGGTTATCGAGGTATTTTGCCGAAGCCAACTTTACTGTTTTAAGTGTATCCTCGGCCGATGTTCCTCCAATTACTATGGCAATATGGTAGGGTGGACAAGCGGCTGTACCCAAATTCTTAATTTTTTCAACTAAAAATGCTTCCAGCTTTTCGGGGTTCAGTAGTGCCTTGGTTTCCTGGAAAAGCATACTTTTATTGGCGGAACCTCCCCCTTTTGCTATAAAGAGGAACTCGTACTCATTGCCGTGAGTTGAGTAAATATCGATTTGGGCAGGTAGGTTTGTCCCCGAGTTCTTCTCGGTATACATGTCAAGGGGTACGGTTTGGGAGTAACGCAAATTTTCCTCGGTGTAGGTTTTGTAGATACCACGCGAAAGTGCCTCGTAGTCGTTGACGCCAGTCCAAACCCTTTGCCCCTTTTTGGCAAACACAGTAGCAGTACCTGTATCCTGGCATAGCGGTAAAACCCCTTTGGCTGCAATCTCGGCGTTGCGGAGCAATACCAACGCTACAAACTTATCGTTTTTACTGGCTTCCGGATCTTCCAGAATTGCAGCAATTTGCTTTACATGTTCAGCCCTGTAAAAGAAAGAGATGTCGTGCATTGCGGTGCGGGCAAGAAATGCCAAACCCTCCGGGTCGACCTTTAAAATCTCTTCGCCCTCAAACTTTGCTGATGAAACAAAATCCTTTGTTAGGAGATAGTAATCAGTATCATCCTTCTCCAAAGGAAATCTTTCCTGGTAAAAGAATTCCGGTGTTGCCATGGTATTTAGTTTTAGGTTGGTTACTGAAGCAGAAACACCTGGGTAACAAACACTTTGCCGTTAACTGACTGGTAAACACCAATTCCCGTTAGGTTGAAATTACCCTCTATTATATCGCGCTGGCTAGTGCTGCTCATCCAGGCATCAAATAGTTCCTTGGGTTTGAGGTAATCATATCCAATAAGCTCTACCATTTTTGATGCTTTATACCGACGCATTAGCGATTTAATTGGATTGTCGAAACTCGGTGGGCCAATAGGAACTTTGCCTGTAGCCATTTGCTGGGAGTACCCGAGTGCCTCGGTATGAATACCTTCGTCGTTTTTTATGGCAGGTAGCCCAAGACCCTTACGGTGGTTATTTATCAGCTGTAAAAGTTCTGCCTCGTACTCCCTGGGTACAACCTTAGGTTTCTCAGCACTTTTTACAAATATCTGGGTATAAAAGTATGAGCCATTTGGGGCTTTTGCTATTCCTATTCCTGTAAGATTAAAATCATCTTCAATATTTTTTCTATGGGGAGGACTGGCAAGCCATCCGTTTACAATATGTTTTGCGTTTAGGGGGCCATTTGCAATGTTTTCGGCTCCGGTTGTAATTTCCAGAAAACCGCTTAACCGATTAAAGCGTTCATCGAATCCCTTGTGGCTAAATGTTACCTTACCCGATGCCATGTTCTGGGAATGAATGTATGCTTCTTTGCGAATATAATCGTTAAACACCAATTCCGATTTACCAATCGATTTCCTATGCTCGTTCACTATTTTAAGAATTTCATTCTCCATGCTTACCAAATCGGCATTTTGCGAAAATGCTGTTGGGGAGAATAATAGCGGTGTAAGTGCGGCTAAAATTAAATTTCCTAATTTCATGGCTATGGAAGTTTATAAAACTTTATCGATATTTTCTACAGGTATACCTATTACAGCTTTATATTTACCAATCACTACTGGGCGTTTTAAAAGTTTTGGGTTTTGAGTAAGTATCTCTATCCATTCCTCATCGTTAAAATTCTTGCCTTTCAGAAATTTCTTGTAGTATTCCTCCTGAGTCCTTACCAGTTCAATGGGTTTTAGGTTTGATTTAAGCAAAATCTCTTTCACAATATCGCGACTTAGGCCGGTGGACAAATAGTTTATTACTTCAAAATTGATATTTTTTGAGTTCAGGTACTCCAACCCCTTTCGGCTGGTTGCGCATCGTGGATTATGTAACACTCTTATCATTGCCATTATAACATCCTGTAAGTTACTATTTATCAAATTTAAAAGCAAAATTACTTTCCAATTATTGCTACCTAATATACACCATTTAACAAAAACAATTACATTTAAAATCCGTTAGCATTAAACATTTCATGAACAAGCCTTACCATACGTTAGGTTTCCTGCTGTTGGTAGCAATTCTTTACACATTACTATCCATAATTGTGCCAGGTAGCACCTTTAGGGTAGATGATTTTTTGTTTCGTTTTCCAAAACCCTTTGAGCAATTAGCTGGGGACAATATAAAAATAGCATCTAGCAAAACCGATTCCATTCAACCCGATGTAAATTCAAAAATAGAGACAATAGCAGAAGAGTCAATCCCGAATTTGGATTCATTGTATGTAGAACCTGTAAGAGCGAGTAGCGATTCAGCAATAGCCCCCCCAAAAAGTATTGTTACAGCCGGAACCTTACACCTTGAAATGCCACAGGGTATTAATGCGTTAGGCTCCTTTATTAGCGCTATATATAGGAATAGCGATGAAGTTACAACGGTTCGAGTGCTGCATTATGGCGATTCGCAAATTGAGGGCGATAGGATCACCAGCCAGCTGAGAGCTGCCCTTCAGGAAAAGTTCGGTGGGAAGGGTTTGGGTCTAATTCCAATTTGGAATACTGAGTATTTGCCATACGGCTTTAGGGTTAGCTTATCAGAGCATGTAAATGTAAATTCAACGGTTAAGGCCAAACCAACACAAAAGCCCGATTGTGTGCTTGGGTCAATTGCTGAGGTTGCCCCATCGAATTTGTATCGCGAGATTGTTTCCATAAAGGTTAACTCTAAGCAAAGCTTTAACACCTTAAGCATAATTTCAGGTAACTCTGATTCTTCCTATGCATTTAAAATTATAGTTGATGGAACCGATACCCTAGAGACGCAGGTTGTGCCTTACAGCAAAGTGAAATTGGTAAAAGTAAACCTTCCCAGCCGTTTTGAGAGAATCTCAATTCAATTAAGGAATCCATCTACCGTTAAGCTTTATGGCTTACTGGCCGAATCGGGCAGCGGTGTTAGTGTTTGCAATATTGCATTAAGGGGAACATCCGGTAACTTTTTTAACCATTTCGATTCAGAGGTTGCCTCGGAAATTTACAGAATACTAAATGTCCGATTGGTTATAATGCAGTTTGGAATCAATGTGGTTCCCTCGAACCTATCAAGCTATGCCTACTACCAAAAGCTTATGGAGCAACAAATAAAAGCAGTTAAGTGTTTTGCTCCACAAGCCGATATTTTAGTTGTTGGGGTTACCGATATGGCCAACCGGTTCGATGGCGAGCTGAGATCGAACCCAAGCGTGGGAAAAGTGCTGCAGGCTCAAAGATATGCGGCTTTAGGTAATGGGGCTTTGTTTTGGGATGGGTATTCCGCTATGGGTGGAGAAGGTTCAATAATTGAATGGGTTAACTCTAAACCTCCCCTTGCAACAAAGGATTATACCCACTTTACAAATTATGGGGCTAAGCGCTTTGGCCAAAAAATGGCTAATGCATTGCTAATGGCCTTAGGTAATAACAACCAGACCACTGCTTTCCCTGATTCAGTAAGCCATGAATAGGTTAGTACTTCATATTACCGGCATTGCCATTTTTTTAATCTTGACACTCTTGCCATATCAGGTAAGCCTACTGGTACCCACAAAATCACCTGCCATTTTATTATTCAACCATTCCGCTAACACAATAAAAAATTTCTTTGGCCAAAAAATAGTAGTTAAACCCAGTAAGCCGCTAACAATTGTTCATATTGGCGATTCACATGTGCAGGCTGGAATATTATCGAGAACAGTAAAAATGTTTCTTGCACGCGAGTTCCATAGCCAGTATGTTTCGCCTGGTTTGGTTTTCCCTTACTCAGTAATGGGTTCAAATAATCCTGTTGAGTACACCTCATACCATACTGGCCGATGGGAGTACCAAAAGGTAAACGGAGCCAAAGCTCCGGTTGATGCAGGTATTTTTGGGGTTGCAGCTAAAACCACCGATAGCCTTGCAACCCTATCGTTTAAAGTAAAGCCTAACGCCCTCTTCAAAACACAGGTAAACAGGGTAGGTGTATTCTACCAATCAGCTTCATCCTACTTGACTCCTATTCTGGTTGAACCCAAAAATGTAAATCCTATTTTACATGAAAATTTTGTTGAGTTTGAACTTGAGAGCGAAGTTGATAGTGTTGTAATAGGGTTTAGGGCAAAAAATGATTTTGAGTGTACAGTTTATGGTGTGAATCTTTGGAACACAAAATCGAAATTTTCTCTTAGTTCTGTAGGCTTAAATGGTGCAACTGTCCACGGATTTTCATTGGCAAAACAATTGCTCCCCAATATCAAATTGATTAAACCCGATATAGTAATAGTTTCACTTGGTACCAATGATGCATATTCAAACTTATTCGATAGTCTCAATTTTGCACGTGATCAGGAAAATTTAATTAACACAATAAAAAGCGCTTTACCTAACCCATTTATAATACTTACAACGCCAAACGATCATCTATTAAATCGTAAGTACATGAACATCAGGGTGCAGGTGGCGTCCAATGTTATTAAAGAGATTTCAACCAAACATCAACTACCGGTGTGGGATTTCTATAGCCTTATGGGTGGCAAGGGAAGTATTCAGGGATGGATTAGGTATGGTTTTGCAGCCCCCGATGGGGTTCATCTTACAGCAAAAGGTTATCAGCTCCAAGGCGAGTTGTTTTACCATGCGCTGTATAATTCAGGTTTTATTGAGTAGCCAATTGTTATGATTAATATTAAGGAAATAGTTCTGAACTTTCTTCACTACACCGAGGGTGACTCCCTGATATTCACCCAGCTTTCCTTTTGGGTTTTCTTTGGCGTTTTGCTGGCTGGTTACACGTTTGTATACAACCGTCCGGTTATACGAAGTGCTTACCTTTTGGTATTTAGCCTTTTCTTCTACTTTAAATCAAGCGGGTTATTTTTCTCACTTCTTCTGTTTTCAACCTTGGTCGATTACACAATTGGATTAGCAATAGCTAAATCGGGTAGCAAGATAAATAGAAAGCTGCTTGTAGCGTTAAGTGTTTTGGTAAACCTATTAGTATTGTCGTACTTTAAGTACGCATACTTTATTGTTGATTTGCTCAATAACCTTTTAGGCATCAACCTTACAGTTGTTAATCATCTTGCCCTTTGGGGCAACGCCCTCCTTAATACGAAATTTGACACTACCACCATTGTGCTTCCTGTTGGAATTTCATTCTATACCTTTCAAACCATAAGCTATACGGTTGATGTTTACCGGGGGAAAGTCGCCCCGGTCAGAAACATTATTGATTTTGCGTTTTACGTTTCGTTTTTCCCTCAGCTGGTTGCAGGCCCAATTGTGCGTGCTGCAGAGTTTATTCCGCAAATTTACCGGCGGTATGAATTAAGCAAAAATGAGTTTGGCCATGCACTTTTTCTAGTACTTGCTGGGTTGGTGAAAAAAATGGTAATTTCCGATTACCTGTCGGTAAACTTTGTCGATAGGGTTTTTAGTAATCCCCTCGGCTATACTGGTTTTGAAAACCTGCTGGCTACCTATGGCTATGCCATGCAAATTTATTGCGATTTTTCAGGCTACACCGATATTGCGATAGGAGTAGCCCTTTTGCTTGGCTTTAAGCTTCCAATCAATTTTAACTCTCCCTACAAAGCAACCAGTCTAACCGATTTCTGGCACCGTTGGCATATATCGCTATCGTTGTGGTTGAGGGATTACCTTTACATTCCCTTAGGAGGAAACCGAAAAGGAAGGATAAGAACATACATAAACCTGTTAATAACCATGCTACTTGGTGGTTTATGGCATGGCGCACATCTGAAATTTGTTGTTTGGGGTGGAATTCATGGGGTTGGATTGGCAATTGAAAAGTTGCTATCCAACTTAAGATTAGTAAACATTAATAGCGAGAGACATTCAACCCGATTGATCTGGGGCATTATCACCTTTAATGTGGTTTGCTTGTCGTGGATTTTTTTCAGGGCAAACGATTTTAATGCGGCAACCGATATGCTAAGTCAAATATTTACCAGTTTCGGGACTAAAACTATCCCGGATATTGCTCTGGCTTTTTCCGATGTATTCCTGGTTCTTGCGTTGGGCTTTATTGTCCACTTATTGCCCTATAATGCCAAGGAGTATCTGCGGGGTCGGTTTATTGCTATGCCTTTGAGTTTAAAACTTTTTGCAGCTCTGTTGGTAGTAGTTGTTCTCATTCAATTTCAAACCATGGAGCTTAAGCCGTTTATCTATTTCCGGTTCTAAAATAAAAAAGCCCCTTATTCAGGGGCTTTGGTTGACCTACCAGGACTCGAACCTAGACTAACAGAACCAAAATCTGCTGTGCTACCATTACACCATAGGTCAATCCTATCGCTTTTTTAAAGCAGTGCAAAATTAATACTAATGTAGTAAACCTCAAAATATTTTTTAAAAATTTATTTACCTCGCAATACGCAAACCGTTTGCGGTCATAATCCATGTTTTCCCAACCATTTCATCGGGCCAGTAGTTACTGTAGGGTTGATATTTTTCAAGCATTTCGGTTAGCGTTTCGTCCAGGTAAACACCGTACCCTTCAGGCAAATACAGCTTAATGAGTACGCTCTGGTTTTTCCACTTTGTTTTTTCAGGGATAATGTATAACGGATCCAGAATGGCCAGGGTATCGTTTAATGTTAAGGAGTAAATAATGTCCTTTGCATTATCTGCTGCTGTATAGCTGTTAACCCCTCTTGCTTTGCGTATTACCTCAAATCTTGGTTTCGCTTCAAAGCCCTTGTCTATAATAAGCGTGGGTGAGCCTGCAAGCTGATGTTTCCCTTTTAGTGTAACTATTTTCCAATCGAAAATTTGAACCTTTTCCTCTATCGATGATGTACTATCGGTCATGTAGTTGTATGATTTACACAATACAATCTTAGAGTTGCTATTTACTGGCGAAATTTCCAATTCCTTTACCACCTTTTCGCTAACGGAAAGGCCTCGCATCTGGAAGAAAAATGTGAGTGAAAGGGTTACAACAGCAGCGGCCCAAATTACAGTAGCAATAATGCCTATTGTGCCATCTTTAGCCCTGAACCTGAAAAGAATGCGTATTCCAGCATAAATTAGTGCAACAATTGGTATGGCCAGAGTTAAAAATAGTGGGATTGTAATCCAGTAGCTACTACTAATATCAAGAACCGATGCAATAATTTCATTGAGTGTCATTCCAACGCCACCAATAACTCCGGAAAAATCGGGACTATACGATGCAAAAAACACAGCGCCAACAAGGGCTATAAAAATAAGTAGCATGCTAACGATTAAAAGAACTCCTATGGTAATAGAAATTACCTTAACAATAACAAGCATGGCTTTTAACAGGTAGAGCATAACCTGTCCGAAAAGGTTTATTAATTTATTAACAGTGTTACCTGCCTTTGATTTTTTTAGATTATCACTTGCATTGCTAATCTCTTTTCGAACACGCCTGCTAATTTCATCAATGTTCTCAGTATCGCCCATCATTTCCATTTTTTGGAATGGGGTCTTTGCTTTTGGCATTGCAATCCATAGTAGAATGTAAAGTAGCAAGCCAAATCCTTTTAGGAATAAAAGAGCAAAAAATAAAATCCTAAAAACTAGGGGGTCGACACTGAAGTAGGCTGCCAGTCCACCGCAAACGCCAGCAATAATTGAATCGTCGGGGTTACGATATAAACGTTTTGGACGGTACTGTTTATTGCTGGTTGAGTCGTTATTTTCACCAATATCTTCAGGTTTACCTATTTGCTCAATTATTGGCGTTACCATTTCATTGGTAACCACTTGACCTAAGGTAATTTTTTCGGTAAGCAATTCTGCTATTCGGAATTCAATATCGTTCACAGTTTCCTGGGCTACCTTATCGTTGCCAAGTTTTACCTTAACCGTGTTAAGGTACTCCTGGAGCGTATTGTATGCATTTTCTTCCAGTGTAAAAGAGTAGCCTCCAATACTTACATTTACAGTTGTATTCATTTGTTTTTTATTAATGGTAAAAATGGTAATAGTACCTAAAAATTAATCATTTTTCTGATTGCGAATAGCGCTAACCATTTCAACCAGTTCATCCCAGCTATTTAGCAGTTCAGCAAGATACTCTTTGCCTTCTTCGGTTAGCGAATAGTACTTCCTTGGAGGGCCTTGCGGCGACTCTTCCCATCGATAGGTGAGTAAACCAGCATTCTTTTGCCGAGTAAGTAGGGGGTAAATAGTACCTTCAACTACTATCATTTTAGCCTGTTTAAGCTGGTTTATAAGGTCATTTGCGTAAGCATCGCCTCTCGATAGTACTGTTAAAACACATAGCTCAAGTACGCCCTTTCGCATTTGTGCTTTAGCATTCTCTATTTCCTGATTCATGGCTTCAACTTAGGGTTTCTGTTATGTTGTGCATATTTTCTGATTCAACCCATTCTTTGCTATGAAAAATGGGTTACATATTGTTAACATTTATTTTTTCACCCTTCATCTCAAGTTTTTGTGTTGGGGTAATGGCGGGTGGAACAACTACCCATAAAACAATGTAGATTAGTACGCCTAGACCTCCCCAAAGGGTTAGCAGGAAAAATACCAAACGGAAAAGAACGGGATCAACTTTCCAGTAGTGTCCCATACCCGTGCATATCCCCCCTAAAATTCTGTCTTCCACATCGCGGTAAAGTTTTGGGTACACCCTGTCATTTTCGGAAGACGCTTTAGTGTTTGTGGGGTCAAAGTCGTTAATGTTTCCCATTAGGTGAACTACCCGATTAACCTCTTCAAGGTTTACCACTTGCCCTGGAACCTTTATGAATTCATCGAAGTGTTCGGCAATCCTACTTTCAATATCGCCAACTATTTCCTTTTTGTTGGGGTCGTTTGCAAAGTGAGCCTCCAGACCCTTAAGATATCGATCTAGGGCATGGTAGGCATCATCTTCAAGCATATAGGCTTTACCGTTTAAACTCACTGAAATTGTACGTTTCATAGCTCATGCTGTTTGGTTTGACTTTTTATTTGTTGCAATGCAATAACTAGTATTTATTTATTACAAATATAAGCGATAAAATAATACTATGCAATACATAGTAGTATATTTAACATGGTTTAACATTGCAGTCATTTTGTAGAACCTTAAGCTTTCTTTTTAAATGTTTATCTTTATAATTCATTGGTTGAGCTATGTTCTTTATTCTGTGTTTTAGCAATTTCAGCGGGCGAGGATATATAAAATTCAACTTACTCATTAAAATAAATCTGCCATGAAAGGTGTGCTTACAAAAATGGGGTTCACTAATACTGGCAATGATGTTAGTATTAGTCCAGAGTATTTTCTTGATCTTGATTCAGGTAGGGTAAACGTTTCAGAACTAATTGGAAAAGGAATAGGGCTGAAGTACCTAAATATTAATCGCTGTATTCATTGTGGGCGTGAAACAAAGAAGCTGTTTGGTCAGGGGTTTTGTTACCCATGTTTTATAAAGGTACCGGAAGCGGAGGAGTGCGTTTTAAGGCCTGAACTGTGCAGAGCACACGAGGGTATTGCCCGCGATTTGGAATTTGCAAAGGCAAATTGTCTTGTGCAACACTACGTTTACCTGGCATGGACTGGTGGCTTAAAGGTTGGTGTTACAAGGTATCACCAAATACCCACCCGATGGGTTGATCAGGGAGCAACCTTTGCCGTAAAGATCTGTCATACTCCTAACCGTTATACTGCAGGATTGGCTGAGGTAGAGCTAAAAAAGATTTTTGCCGATAAAACGGCTTGGCAACGTATGCTCACCGATTCAAGCGAGCTACCGCCCGATTTTTTGACCCATAAAGCAAAAGCGCTTGAATTTATAAATGGTAAAAATTTAAGTTACATTCCTGAAAGCGATGTGGTTTACCGTGTAAGCTATCCAGTAATTCAACTTTCAGATAAGGTAAGATCCGTTAACCTGGAAAAAGTTAATTCAATTGAGGGTAAACTGGTTGGTATAAAAGGACAATACCTGATTTTTGAATCAGGTATTGTAATCAATATTCGGAATCATTCAGGATATTTGGTTGATATTACCTTTTAAATGTTGGTTATATCCGTTGCAATTTTTAGAATTTTCAACAGTTGACCGCCATGGTCAAAAATTGGAGTGTAGGTCTCAAGAAGTAGATGTTCCTGTCCATTAACCCTAATGCGGGTTTTATGCTTACGGATATTTCCCCTGAGAATATCGCTCCACATCTTATCGTACGAGGCTTTTTCAGTATCGGATAAAATTATATTTTCAGAATGGTGTAACCCAATTATGTCGTCACGATTGGCTCCAAGGAAGTTGAGGTAACTATCATTGATGTTAATCACGTAACCCTTGGTATCGTACTCCATAACAAAAGCAGCAGCATTCAGGGCATTAACTAACCCTTCGAGTTCAAGGGTTTTACGGGCAGCCTCTTCCTGGGTGGCTTGTAGTTCCTCCATGTTCTGACGCATCTCTTCCTCCTGGGCAGCCATCATTTCCGCTTGCTCTTTGGATTTCATTAAAAGTTCAGCAGTCAGGGTATTAACCTTTACGGTATGCAGGGTCGATGCAATGCTTTTGGCAATATCCTTGAGGAACTGAACCTCGTGTTCTTTAAGCTCCTGAAGCGAGGCAATTTCAATAACCCCCATAACCTCCTCTTCAAATATCAAGGGAACAACTATTATGTAATTGGGGTTAATACCACCAAGCCCTGAGGTAATCTCTATATAATCCTGTGGAACTTCTTTCAAAATGATAGCATCGCGTTCAGCAGCGCAAGCACCAATAAGACCTTCGGCAAAATGGTAGCTTCGTTGCATAACCCTGTTCCTGTCGTAGGCAAACATGGCAACCATATCGAAGGTTTTATCGCCAGTTTCCTTGTTTTCGCTCAAAACGAATAACCCACCAACCTGAGCGTTAAGGTACCAAACAAGGTTTTTAATTAGTTCCTGGCCTAGCAGGCTAAGGTTGTTGTTGTTTTGTCGAAGTATCTCGCCAAACTTTGCCATTCCCTCATTAGTCCACCGCTTCTTTTCCTCTTCGATCTTTCGCTTTTCTTCCTCATCACGTGCTCTACGAAGGTTATCACGCATTTCAATTAGCGACTTGCCTAGCTGATCTTCATCGCTTAGCAACGAAAGGTTCACATTCAGATTTCCTGCACCAATCTCGCGGGCAAATGTGGTTTTAGAGTTTACTCCTGCAAGCGAGGCACTTACCGCCTCAACCATTTGGCTTATTTCATCGTTCGATGAGGTACTAATGTCAATGCTGCTTACAATTTTTCCCTTTGCAAACTCATTTAGAATTTGGGTGATTTTTTTAATGGGCAATGTAATGTTGTTGGAAACGAAGTAACCCATAAAAATAATTACCAGTAAACCTATCAGGGCGATGAGAAGGCTTGTGTTGTAGCTCCTGTTTGTTTGAGCCATGATATCAGTAACCGGAGCAGCAATACCAATTGACCATGGTGTTTGCGTATTGCCTATTCTAATTGGTTCAAAGGTGTAGTATATCCTCTCGCCCTTGCTATCTTGATGGATGAAACTAAAGGCTTTCCCTTTCTGAACACGGGCAAGTATGTTGTGTTGATTATTGAACTCTGGTAAAACTTCGGTGATGTTCTTTTTGAAAATTGCGGAATCGGGGTGTGCTATAAAAACACCCTTATTGGATAGTAAAAAGGCGTAACTGTTGGGGTAAGGTTTAATGTTATTTACCAGTTGCTGAAAGCGGGTAAGTATTAGGTCAGCACCAATTAAACCAATAAACTTACCATTTTCGAGAAGTGGCGATGAGAGGGTTGTCATCATTTGTCCCTGTTGTAGCTCCGATATGTATGGTTCAACAACAATCTCCATGGCAGCACTTTTCATGCTATCGTAGGTTGGGGGGTCGCCGGTTAAGCTGCGCATTTCAGCTTTTGTTTTGTAAACTCCGTCTTGCTTATAAACAATGTAGAAGTATCGGCCATAAGGGAGTGTCCAGTTGGGGTCAAGATTGCTTAACTCCCAGCTATCCCAGTAAGCATCTATATGTGGAGTGGTTAGAATAACCCTATTGTACATGGGGTAGATTAGTTTTTGCCATTGATCAAAGGGCATCTGCTTGTACTCCATGAATGCTGCAGCAAGCGTCCGGGTTACAGCAAAATCTTGGTTTATCCAACTTTCAATGTTAAGGGCGTACTGTCGGGCATAACTATTGGTTAGCTTAATGGATTGCTCGTATGCTAAACGGCGCGACGATGAACTTATGAAGTAAAAAACTATTGAAAAAATAATAAATGCACTACCCAGGATGTAGTATAGTATTTTCTGCCGGATGGTAAGTTTTAATCTCATAGCCGTTTTAATTATGCCATTTACGTTTCACAATATTACAAAAAAATGATTGTTTATGCAGATATTAAGGAATTTTATTTAATTTGGCAGTACCATTTTATTCAAAAAATTTCCATGCTAAATTTATTTAAAAAACATAGGGATGATGAGCTCGAAAAAAGGATTGACTGTTTAAGGTCAATTCTTCTTTTCAAGGAGGTTGATCATTCAACTCTTCGAAAAATTGCATCGGTACTTGAGTCTTGTGAGGTTAAAAAAGACGAACGGTTATTCAA
>ERZ795046.396-NODE-396-length-54648-cov-51.710842_pt1 | contig 54648 bp, 67 predicted proteins | sample MGYA00375130_ERZ795046 | MGnify/ENA primary metagenome ERZ795046 (study PRJEB30175, sample SAMN05720202) | activated sludge metagenome | isolation source: anaerobic digester from wastewater treatment plant | place: Japan | collected 2015-05-15 ... | reverse complement strand
GAAAAACTGTTGGAGCAGGTGTTGTATCAAAACTCATTGAGTAGGTGAAATATGAAAGATATAAAAAGTAAGGTAAGAATTAAATTAAAATCTTTTGATTCAAGAATTCTTGATAAATCGGCTATTATGATCGTAAATACATTAAAAAAGTTAGGTGTTGAAGTATCTGGTCCAATTCCATTACCTTCAGAAAGAACATTATATACATTTTTAAGAGCTCCAAATATTGATAAAGATTCAAGAGAACAGCTTGAATTGGTAATTCATAAAAGATTGATAGATATCTTGAATCCAACGCCAGAATCTACAAAAGCATTAATGGATTTAGATCTTCCAGCTGGAGTTGATATTGAAATTAAGTTATAAGGAGCAAGATATGAAAGGTATTATAGCTAAAAAAATAGGAATGACTCAATTATTTAATGAAGATGGTAAAATCGTGCCAATTACCCTACTGAAGGCAGGTCCTTGTAAAGTTGTCCAGAAAAAAACTTTAGAAAAAGATGGATATAATGCAGTTCAAATTGGATTTGAAGAAATTAAAGATAAAAAAGTTAACAATCCACTAAAAGGGCATATGAAGAAAGCTAATGAATATTTTAGATATTTAAGAGAAATCAGAGATTTTGATAAAAATGAAGGAGAAATTATTGATGTTGACATATTCAAACAGGGAGAAAAAGTAAGAGTTACAGGTTTATCAAAAGGCAAGGGATTTCAGGGAGTTATGAGAAGATGGGGTATGGCTGGTGGTTTTGATTCTCATGGTTCAACCTCACATAGAAGAATAGGCGCAATAGGCAACAGGTTAACCCCACAAAAAGTTTTTAAAGGAAAAAAAATGCCAGGACATATGGGCTTTGATAATATAACTATTAGAAATCTTGAAGTTGTTTTCATAGATAAAGATAATAATCTAATTGGCCTTAAAGGTGCTGTTCCTGGCCCAAATGGTGGAATTTTAATAATAAGAGGTGAATGATATGTCTATACCTGTTTATGATAAAGAAGGAAAATTGGTTGAAAACGAAGAGATTCCTGAAAAATTTAATATACCTCCTCATTATAATTCTATGTTCGATCATATAAGATATGTTAGAAATTCTTTAAGGAGAGGAACTGCTTCAACAAAAAGAAGAGCAGAAGTTAGTGGCGGTGGAAGAAAACCATGGCGTCAAAAAGGAACTGGTAGAGCAAGACAAGGTTCAATTCGTTCTCCTATATGGAAAGGAGGAGGTGTTGTTTTTGGTCCAAAACCAAGAAGTTTTAAAATTTCAGTTCCAGATAAAGTAAAAAAACTTTCTATAAAATCATCTATTAGTCAAAAGTTAATAGACGAAAAACTTATAATAGTTAAAGATGTTATTTTTGAAAAACCAAGCACAAAGAATGCATTAGAATTCTTAAGAAATTTAAATATAAATACGCCTACTCTTGTTGTTTATAGTAATGAAAATGGAGAAGTTCAAAAAAGTTTTAGAAATATTGTTAAAGTTACTCCTTTATTTTATCAATTTATTAATAGTTATGAAATTCTAAAACACGATTATTTATTGATAACAAAAGAGGCATATTTAAAGATAAAAGAGGTATGGGGAAATGATTGAAAAAGCTTTGATAAAACCAATTGTTACTGAAAAAAGCCAAAAACTTATAAATGAGAGAAAATATGTTTTTCTTGTTCATAAAAATGCTAATAAAGAAATTATAAAAAGGGCTGTTGAAGATATGTTTAATGTAAAGGTTGAGGATGTGAACATTGTTAAAAAATATCCGAAAAAGAGAAGAACCAGATATCAATTTTCTAAAACACCAGAGGAAAAAAAAGCTATTGTTAAATTAAAAGAAGGTTATACTATCGATATGTTGAAAGGAGTATAAAATGGGAATAAAAAAAGTAAAACCTACAAGTCCTGGGAAAAGAAATTTTACCTATCTTGAAAAAAATGAAATAACCAAAAAAGAACCTGAAAAAAGTCTTGTAACTGGGCTAAAAAAGAAAGGTGGCAGAAACAATCAGGGAAAAATAACTATAAGATTCAGAGGTGGCGGAGCGAAAAGATTATTAAGAATTATAGATTTTAAAAGAGATAAAGATGGTGTACCTGGTAAGGTTTCATCTATTGAGTACGATCCTAATAGATCAGCAAGAATAGCATTAATTAAATACATTGATGGAGAAAAAAGATACATCATTGCGCCAGTTGGACTTAATTTAGGAGATACTATCTTATCTGGGGAAGAAGTACCGCTGAAGCCAGGTAATACGACATTTATAAGAAATATTCCAATAGGAACTATTATTTATAATATTGAATTAAAACCAGGAAAAGGTGGACAAATTGCTCGTTCTGCTGGCTCTCAAGCTCAAATTTTAAGTAAAGATGAGAAGTATGCACAGATAAAAATGCCATCAGGAGAAATAAGATTAATAAATGTAAACTGTAGAGCAACTATCGGTCAGGTTGGAAATTTAGATCATGTAAATCTGCAGCTAGGTAAAGCAGGAAGAACAAGAAATCTTGGAAGAAAGCCTCATGTTAGAGGCTCCGCTATGAATCCTGTTGATCATCCACATGGTGGGGGCGAAGGTAAAGCACCAATTGGACATCCATCACCATTGTCTCCATGGGGTAAACCCACACTTGGTAAAAAAACAAGAAAAAAGAAAAAACCGAGCAGTGTTTATATTGTTAAAAGGAGGAAATAAATGAGTAGAGAAAAATTTGTTGATCCGAAATTACTGAATAAAATTAGAGAAATGAATGAAAAAGGAACAAAGAAGATAATAAAGGTTTGGTCAAGAGATTCAACAATTACTGAAGAGATGGTAGGACACACGATCGCAGTGCATAATGGCAAAACTCATATACCAGTTTATATAACAAAAGCAATGATAAATCACAAGTTAGGTGAATTTGCATTTACAAGAACTTTTAGATCTCATAACAGACCTACTGAAAGATCTACTTCATTGAAATAAAGTCAGGAGGAGAATATGGAAGTTAAAGCAGTAAGTAGATTTGTAAGAATATCTCCGAAAAAAGCAAGGAAAGTAGCAAATATGGTTCGCGGAATGAATGCAAAAAAAGCTTTAAGTACTTTAAAATTTTTACCTTCAAAAACTGCAGTTCCAATTTCAAAAACAATAAAATCTGCCGTTGCGAATGCTAAAAATAACTATCAAATGAATGAAGATAGCCTATATATTAAAAAAATTTTTGTCGATCAGGGACCTGTATTAAAAAGAGTTCAACCAAAAGGTATGGGAAGAGCAGATATAATTAGAAGACCATTATCTCATATAACTGTTTATGTTGAGGAGAAAAAGGAGGAATAATGGGACAGAAAACAAATCCACTTGGGTTTAGACTTGGTATAACAAAGGATTGGAAGGCTTTTTGGTTTGCTCCAAAAAAAGAAATTCCTTATATACTTTTCGAAGATTTACAGATAAGAAACAAAATAGACAGTCTTGGGAGGGATGTAGCAATATCTTCAGTTGAAATATATAGAAAAGGAGAGCAGGTAAGAGTGTTAATTTTCAGTGCAAGACCTGGTGTTTTGATCGGAAAAGGTGGAGCAAATATTGAAATATTAAGAAATGAATTACAAGATATCGTTGGAAATAAAAAGCTTGATCTTAAAGTTGTTGAAGTAAAAAAACCTGAAATCTCAGCAAAACTTCAAGCAGAATTTATTGCAGATAGAATAGAAAAAAGAGCATCATATAAAAGAGCAATGAAACAAACTATAGCAAGATCGATAAAAGGTGGAGCTAAAGGAATAAAAGTACAATGTTCTGGAAGACTGGATGGTGCAGAAATTGCAAGAACAGAATGGTTTAAAGAGGGTAGAGTACCACTTCAAACTTTAACAGCTGATATAGATTATGCATATATACCTGCTCTTACAAAATTTGGAATTATTGGAGTTAGAGTTTGGATTTATAGAGGAGAATTATCTGTAAGAAAATCCAATAAAGAAGAGGTGGAGGTGTAATTATTATGTTAATGCCAGAAAGAGTTAAATGGAGAAAACAACATAGAATAAGAACAAAAGGAATAGCTACAAGGGGAAACAGGCTTAATTTCGGTGATTTTGGTTTGAAAGCTATTGAACCTGGTTGGATAACTTCTCGTCAAATTGAAGCAGCAAGACTCCCATTGACCCAAGCTTCACGTAAAAGTGGAAAAATGTGGATAAGAATATTCCCAGATAGACCAGTAACTAAGAAACCCGCTGAAACAAGAATGGGTGGTGGAAAAGGAGATCCGGAATTTTGGACAGCTATTGTCAAACCTGGAAGAATTCTTTTTGAACTCGAGGGTGTTCCTGAAAAAGATGCAATTAGAGCTTTACAACTTGCTCAAGATAAGCTTCCAATAAAAACAAGAATAGTTAGAAGAGAGGTTTAACATGAAGGCTAAAGATTTAAGAGAATTAACTCCAGATGAGTTAAATACAAAACTTAATGAATTAAGAAGAGAACTTTTTAATTTAAGATTTCAACAGACAACACATCAATTAAAAAATCCAGCGAGAATTAGAATTGTTAGAAAAGATATCGCAAGAATTTTAACCATTCTTAAAGAAAAGGAGACTGTGCAATGAAGAAAATATTGACTGGAACAGTGGTTTCAAATAAAATGCAAAAAACAGTAATAGTAAAAACAGAAAAAATTGTAACTCACCCTCTTTATAAAAAACAAATTAAAAGATGGAGTAAATTTTACGCACATTCTGAACTTCCTTTATCTGTTGGAGATATCGTTGAAATTGAAGAAATAAGGCCACTTTCTAAATTAAAAAGATGGAGAGTTAAAAGAATTATTAAAAGAATTGAAGATAAAAAATTGGAGGAGGAAAATGATCAGACCTTACAGTAGATTAAAAGTTGCTGATAATAGTGGTGCAAAAGAGGTTCTTTGTATAAGAATACTTGGAACTTCAAATAAGAAATATGGAAGAGTTGGAGATATAATTGTTTTTACTGTTAAAGATGCAATTCCTAAAAGTCCAATTCCAAAAGGATCCCTTGGCAAAGGTGTTATTGTAAGAACAAAAAACAAAATAAGAAGACCAGATGGTTCTTATTTAAGATTTGATGATAATGCTGTAGTAGTGATTGATGAAGAAGGAAATCCAAAAGGAACAAGAATTTTTGGACCAGTATGTAGAGAATTAAGAGAAAAAGGATATTTAAGGATAATTTCACTTGCTGCTGAGGTGGTGTGATATGAAAATAAGAATTAAAAAAGGAGATACAGTTAAAATAATGTCAGGTAAGGATAAAGGAAAAACCGGGAAAGTTCTTAAAGTTTTTCCGAAAGAAAAAAAAATCATAGTTGAACGTGTTAATGTGGTGAAAAAATATATTAGACCATCTCAATCTCATCCAGAGGGTGGCAGAGAAGAAATAGAGAAACCAATATATTACTGGAAAGCACAACTTGTATGTAGTCATTGTAAAAATCCAACAAGAATAGGTATTCTTTATCTTGAGAGTGGCGAAAAAGTAAGAGTATGTAAAAAATGTGGTGAAATTATCGATAAAATATAGGAGGAGATATGAGTTACTTAAAGTCTAAATGGATAGAAATAGCACCAAAATTAATGGATAAGTTTAATTACAAGAATATAATGGAAGTTCCAAAAATTGAAAAAATAGTTGTTAATAGAGGAATTGGAGATGCTGCTATAGATTCGAAAGCAATCGAAAAAACAGGTGAAGAATTAGAGTTGATTACAGGACAAAAACCACTATTTATTAAGGCAAAAAAGTCAGTTGCCTCTTTTAAAGTTAGAAAAGGAATGGTTATTGGTGCTAAAGTTACTTTAAGAGGTAAAAGAATGGATGAATTCTTTGAAAAGCTTATAAATGTTGCTCTTCCAAGAATCAGAGATTTTAAAGGTTTATCAAGAAAAAGTTTTGATGGTAGAGGTAATTATACCTTTGGAATTGAAGAGCAGTTGATTTTCCCTGAAATAGAATATGATAAAGTTGATAAAATTAGAGGTTTTGATATCTCTATAATAACAACAGCAAAAACAGACGAAGAAGCAGAGTCACTACTCGAACTACTTGGATTACCTTTTGAGAAAAAAGTTGTTAAAAAGGGTAGCTTATCCTAAAGGAGGTTTTTATGGCAAGAAAAGCTATGATAGAAAAAGCGAAGAAAAAACCAAAATATAAAACAAGAAAAGTAACAAGGTGTAAGGTTTGTGGAAGAGTAAGAGCTGTTTACAACGATTTTGGTTTATGTAGAATGTGTGTGAGAAAATATTTTCATTCAGGTTATATACCTGGCATGAAAAAAGCAAGTTGGTAGGAGGTGACTATTTTGTTTACCGATCCAATTGCTGATTTGATAGCAAGAATTAAAAATGCTAATTTAGTATATAAAGAAGATATTGAAGTTCCTTATTCAAATATGAAAAAATCTATAACCCAGATACTTAAAGAAGAAGGTTATATAAAAGATTTTGAAATTATTGACAAAGATGAGAAAAAGACTATAAAAATATATTTGAAATTTGGAAAAAATAAAGAAAGAGCAATCTTGGGAATAGAAAGAGTATCTAAACCTGGAAGAAGAGTTTATGTTGGCAAAGATGAAATACCAAAAGTTCTTAATGGAATCGGTATGGCTATAATTTCAACATCAAAAGGAGTTGTCTCAGATAGAGCTGCTAAAAAATTAAATCAAGGTGGAGAAGTTCTTCTCTTGATATGGTAGGAGGTAAAAATGTCTAAGATAGGTAGAAAACCTATAGAAATTCCAGAAGACATATCAGTTGAATTAAAAGATAATTACATAAATATTAAAGGAAAGAATGGTGAATTTAGAAAGGAGATACCTGATTCTATTATAGTAAAAGTTATAGATTCGCAAATTGTTGTTGAAAGAAAAAATGATTTAAAAAAGACTAAAGCTCTACATGGAACCTATAGAGCTTTAATTAATAATATGATTACTGGATTAACAAAAGGTTTTGAAAAGGTATTACTTTTACATGGGGTAGGCTATAAAGCGATTTTACAGGGTAATAAATTAGTAATATATTTAGGATATACGCGACCAATAGAAATTGAGCCACCTCCTGGGATCGAGTTTGTTGTTGAAAAAGATATCAGAATTACTGTCAGAGGTTCTGATAAAGAACTTGTTGGTAAAACTGCGGCATATATAAGAAGATTAAGAGATCCAGATCCTTATAAAGCAAAAGGTGTAAGATATGAGAATGAAGTTATCAGAAGAAAAGCTGGAAAAGCATTAAGTAAGGGTACTTAATGGATAAAGGAGAATGATTAATGATTAAAAATACAAATAGAAAAGAAAAAAGAAGAATCAGACATTTAAGAATAAGAGAGAAAATTAAAGGTGATTCTGAAAAACCAAGAGTTTCCTATTATAGAAGCTTAAAACATGTTTATCTTCAAGCCATAGATGATACTAAAGGCGAAACAATTCTATCTTTATCAACATTATCGAAGGATATCAAAAATCTAATACAAGGTAAATCACAGAAAGAGATACATACAATACTTGGTCAAAAATTTGCCGAACTCCTTTTAAATAAAGAAATTAAAAAGATAGTTTTCGATAGAGGTGGATATCTCTATCATGGAAATTTAAAACTATTATGTGAAGAGATGAGAAAAATGGGTATAGAATTTTAGGAGGAAGAAATGATAGATAATGAAGAACTTGAAATAACAATGGAAGAACAATTAATACAGGTGAGAAGAGTTGCAAAGGTAACAAAAGGTGGAAAAAGATTAAAATTCCGCGCACTTGTTGTTGTAGGAAACGGAAATGGAAAAGTTGGTATTGGTCTTGGAAAAGCAAGTGAAATACCGGATGCAATAAAAAAGGCGTCAAGTCGAGCAAGAAGAGATTCAATTGTAATACCAATAAAAGGTACAACAATACCTCATGAGACATGGGGCAAATGGGGAGCAGCAAAAGTTTTTTTAAAACCAGCTGTACCTGGAACTGGAATTATTGCTGGCGGACCTGTAAGAGCAATTTTACAAAAAGCCGGAATAAAAGATGTTCTTTCTAAAGCATTTGGCTCTTCAAATCAAGTAAATATATCTTTTGCTACTATTGAGGCTCTCAAAAGTTTAATCACATATGAAGAAAAATCTAAAATCCTTGGAAAAAATAGAGTAAAGGAGGAATAGAATGTACAAGCTTAATAGTTTAGTTAATCCATATCCTAATAAGAAGAGAGTAAGAGTAGGAAGAGGTTCGGGTTCAGGTTCAGGAAAAAATTGTGGTTATGGTAACAAAGGACAGAAATCAAGAAGTGGCAGAGGAAAAGAAGATTGGTTTGAGGGTGGTCAAACTCCAATATACAAAAGATTACCACACCTTAAAGGTTTAAAAAATAAATCACATAAAAATTTTAAAGAAATTGCTACTTTTAATTTAAGAGACATTGTCAAATATTATAAAGAAGGAGAAATAGTAAACCTTGAATCTCTTAAAGAAAAAGGATTGATTAAAAAAAGAGTAGGTTTTCTTAAAATACTTGGAGAAGGTGAGATAGATTTTCCACTTAATTTTGAAGCTAACGGATTTAGTAAAAAAGCTAAAGAAAAAATTGAAAAAGTTAATGGAAAAGTAACTTTATTGAGGTGATTGTATGTGGAATCTTATAAAAAATGCGCTAAAAATAAAAGAATTAAGAACAAGAATTTTGTTCACGCTTTTTATTTTTGCTTTGTTTAGATTGGGTACATTTATTCCAGTTCCTGGAGTTAATAGAGATTTATTAAAAGAAGCAATAGCCCAGGGGGGACTACTCAGTTTAATTGATATTTTTGCTGGGGGTGGACTTTCAAACTTTTCAATTTTTGCTCTTGGTGTTTTTCCATATATTAATGCATCAATCATAATGCAACTCGCAGGATCAATTTTTCCAAAACTTGAAGAATTAATGAAAGAGGGTGGAGAAGAGGGAAGGAGAAAAATTGCTATTTGGACAAAATATTTAACCTTTTTCCTTGCTCTTATAGAAGCAGGTGCACTTCTTATAACTTTTACTAATCAGGGATATGTTACTGCAAAAGGTATTTTATCTCAAGCAACAATTGTCTTTACTCTTATAGCAGGAACATATGTTTTATTTTGGCTTGGTGAAATAATTACAGAAAAGGGTATTGGTAATGGAGTATCACTTATAATATTTGCTGGTGTTATAAGTAGAATACCTGTAGGCATAAGTGAGATTGTTAGACTGTATGGAAAAACTGGTGGAGTCACTTTAACACAAATTATAATTACAATTGTTGGACTTCTTTTAATATTGCTTGCTATTCTCTATCTATATCAATCTGAAAGAAGAATACCTGTTCAATATGCTAAAAGAATAGTCGGAAGAAAAATGTATGGAGGTCAATCAACTTTTATACCTATAAGACTTATTCAATCTGGTATATTACCAATAATATTTGCATCAGCCTTCTTAACTTTTCCAGCTACAATAGGACAATTTTTTCCCGGGACATGGATAGACAATGTCGGTAAAGCATTAACAACTTCAAATTCATTGTGGTATAATTTAATTTTCTTTTTACTTGTAGTTTTCTTTGTATATTTTTATACTGAAATATCTTTCAATCCAGAAGAACTTTCAGAAAATTTAAAAAAATGGGGTGGTTTTATACCAGGCGTAAGACCAGGAGAAGCAACGAAAAATTATATAGCAAAAATTATTAATAGAGTTACTTTTCCGTCTTCTATTCTTCTTGGTCTAATTGCAATTGTTCCTAACTTTTTCTTTGGAGCTACAAAAATTAGCGCTTTTTATTTTGGTGGGACATCTATTTTGATCATAATTGGAGTAGCACTTGAAACTGTCCGACAGATAGATGCCTATGTAAAAATGCGTCATTATGAAGGTTTGTTGAAATGATTATAGTTATGCTTGGAAATATTGGGACTGGTAAAGGAACTCAAGGTAAACTAATAATGAAGAATTATAATATTCCTTATATTTCAACAGGCGATATTTTTAGAGAAAATATCAAAAACAACACAGAATTAGGTTTGAAAGTCAAATCGATACTTAATGATGGAAAACTTGTAAATGATGAACTTGTAAATCAAATTGTTTTTGATAAAATTAAAAATTTAGATAGTTTTGTTATAGATGGTTATCCAAGAACAATCTATCAAGCTGAAAAGTTTGAAAATTTTGTTAACAATTTAAATAGAAAATTAGATATTGTGTTTTCAATTATTGTTTCAGAGGAAAATATTATAAAAAGATTAACAGGTAGAAGAATATGCCCTGAATGTGGAAAGATATATAACATCTATTTTGATAAACCTGAAAAAGATGAAATATGTAATTTTGATGGAGAAAAACTTATACAAAGAGAAGATGATAAAATTGAAATTGTAAAAAAAAGAATAGAGGAGTTCAAAGAAAATACAGAACCAGTTATTGAATATTACAGGAACAAAAATATTCTTTATGAGATAGATGGCGAAAAGGAAATATTTGAAGTTTTTAATGATATAAAGAGAGTTATAGATGATTATATTAAAAAGTAAAAGAGAAATTGAAATTATGAGAGAAGGTGGATCAATCCTTTATAATATTTTATCTGATTTACTAAAAGAAGTTAAAGAAGGAGTTGAATCATCCTATTTAAACATTCTGGCAGAAGAATTGATGGAAAATTATAATGCAAAACCAGCTTTTAAAGGTTATAGAGGATATCCATATTCTATATGTGTATCTATTAATGATGAAGTTATTCATGGTTTTCCAATTAAAGAGAAAGTTTTTAAAGAGGGAGATGTTGTTTCTATTGATATAGGAATTATCTACAAAGGTTATTATACTGATATGGCTTATTCTGTTCCAGTTGGAGAAGTTGATGATGAGAAAAGAAAATTACTTGAAACAGGAGAAAAAATTCTTTTTCAAGGAATTTCTGAAGCAACGATTGGAAATAGAATCGGGAATATATCAAATACAATTGAAACAAATGCTTTAAAAAATGGATATTCTGTTGTAAAAGAATTTATTGGTCACGGAGTAGGCAAGAAGTTACATGAGGAACCAGAAGTTCCAAATTTTGGGTCAAAAGATAATGGTCCAATTTTAAAGGAAGGAATGGTAATTGCTATTGAACCAATGATATGTATGGGAAAAGGAGATGTCTATGTCGCAAATGATGGTTGGACAGTGAAAACAAAAGACGGAAAAATTTCTGTTCATTTTGAGCATACAGTTGTTATAACTAATAATGGTCCTTCAATCTTAACTTTACCAGGTAAACAAAATGAAAGATAAAGAGTATATAGAAATTGAAGGTATTGTTGTTGAAGCTCTTCCTGATATGCATTTTAGAGTTAAATTACCAAATGGTAAAGTCATTAAAGCATTTGTAAGTGGAAAAATGAGATTAAACTCAATAAGAGTAATTCCTGGAGATAGGGTTAGAATACAAATAAGTAAATATGATCCCTCCCAGGGAAGAATAGTTTATAGAATCTCTTAAAGGAGGAACGATGAAAGTTAGATCTTCAGTAAAAAAGATTTGTCCTAAATGTAAAATTATTAAAAGAAGGGGAAGAGTAATGGTGATTTGCTCTAATCCCAAACATAAACAAAGACAAGGTTAGGAGGTAAAGAGTGGCAAGAATTGTAGGAGTTGATTTGCCAAAAAACAAAAATTTAGATATAGCATTAACATATATCTATGGTATTGGTTTGAAAAGCGCTAAAGATATAATAAAGAATTTGAATATCAAGGAAGATAAAAAAGTCAAGGATTTATCTCCAGATGAGATACAAAAATTAAATGATTATATCCCAAAAAATTATAAGGTTGAAGGGGATTTAAGAAAAGAAGTTTCTTCCAATATTAAGAGGCTTGTAGATATGAATTGCTATAGAGGATATAGGCACAAGAGAGGTTTACCAGTTAGAGGACAGAGAACAAGGACTAATGCAAGAACAAGAAAAGGTCCAAGGAAAACTATCGGTACTAAATAAAGGAGGTTTTAATGGCAAAGAGTAAAAAGAAAAAAAGGGTAGATGAGAATGTGAATGTTTATATAAATTCTACTTTTAACAATACATTAATAACAATAACAGATAAACAAGGTAATGTTATATCATGGGGTTCTGCTGGTACAAGTGGTTTTAAAGGAACTAAAAAAGGTACTCCTTTTGCAGCACAAATTGCAAGTGAAAATATTGCAAAGAAGGCAGCTTCAATGGGTGCTAAATTTGCAGATGTATTTGTAAAAGGTCCGGGTCCAGGTAGAGAAACTGCTGTAAGATCAATTCAAACTGGTGGAATTATTGTGAAATCTATAAAAGATATAACTCCGATACCTCATAATGGATGCAGACCGCCAAAAAGAAGGAGAGTTTAAGGAGGAAAATAAATGGCAAAACAATCTAAGCCAAAATGTAGAGTTTGTAGAAGACTTGGTATTAAACTTTATTTAAAAGGTGAGAGATGTTATTCTTCAAAATGTGCTCTTGAGAAAAAATTCTCCCCTCCTGGTATGCAAGGAATGAGAAGAAGAGGAAAAGCATCTGATTATGCTTTACATTTATGGGAGAAACAAAAATTAAGGAAGATTTATGGAGTAATGGAAAAACAATTTAAATTATATTTTGAAAAAGCTAATGCGCAAAGAACAATACCAACAGGTGACAAGCTTTTAGAAATCCTTGAAAGAAGACTTGATAATACAATATTCAGAGGTGGACTTGCAGTGTCAAGGTCGTCTGCAAGACAACTTGTAAATCATGGTCATGTAATGGTTAACAATAAAACCGTTAATATACCATCTTATCAGGTTAAACCAAATGATGTTATAACTTTAAAAGCAAAAGCAAGGAATATTCCACAAGTTCTTCAAGCAATTGAAAATCAACCCTTGATTCCAAGTTGGCTATCTACAGATTATGAAAAATTCTCAATTACAGTAAATTCAAATCCAACAAGAGATCAGATAGATACTCCTATAAAAGAAGAGCTTATTGTAGAGTTTTATTCAAAGTAGGAGACAATATGGATTACCTTGCTGGGAAACCAAAAATTAAATTATTTGAAGAAACTAATAGCTATCTAAAAATTATTCTTGATCCTCTTTATAAAGGTTATGGTATTACAATTGGAAACCTCTTAAGGAGAATACTTCTTTCATCAATAATAGGTTGTGGTATTTATGCAATTGAGATAAAAGGTATTTCTCATGAATTTTCCACTATTGATAATGTTTATGAAGATATTCCTGAAATCATTTATAATATTAAACAGATTGTTATAAGAGGAAATCTTGATAGAGATAAAATTCACCTCTTTGTTAAAGGTGAAAAAGATGTAAAAGCAGGAGATTTTGACCCAAATCCAAATATAGAAATAATTAATCCAGACTTACATCTTTTTTCAATAACTGATAAAAAAGGTGAAGTTGAAATGGTTGCTCATATAAAAAGAGGGTTTGGATATTTACTTGAATCAGAAAATAAAGAACCAGGATTTCCGATTAATACAATTTTTATTGATACTAACTTCTCACCAGTTAAAAAGGTGAATTTTGAAGTTTCATCATCTGATGTAGCTCCTTTTCCAAAAAGAGAAAAACTAACATTAGAAATTTTTACTAATGGTTCACTATCACCAAGAGAAACTTTAAGAGATGGAGTCAAAATAGTCAATTATTATATGGATATTATTGGAGATTTGAAGGTCGAAGAAGAAAAGAAAGAAGTGGGTATTGAGCTTTTACCTTTATCAAGCAGAATAAAAAAGATACTTTTAAATGAAGGAATAAATAGTGTAAATGTATTAAAAAAGGAGCTGCTTTCTGGCGGTTTGAAAGAAATTAAAGGTATTGGTGATAAATATATAGAAGAAATTGAAGAGATATTAAAATCATATAGTGAAGAAAAGGAAGAGGAAACATTTTTGGAAAGAAATATTGAAGAATTAGCATCAGAACTATCAATTTCTATGGAAGATTTAAATGTACTAAAACTTGGAGGAGTAAAAACTTTAAAAGATTTAGTCAATTTATCTATGAAAGATTTGATGTCAGATAAATTCAATCTCTCACAAAAGGTTGCTAAAAAGATTGAAAGTAAACTTAAAAAATGGAATTTATCTTTAAGAAAGGAGAGTAATGATGAGGCATAAAATGGGTTATAGAAAATTAAATAGATATCCTTCTCATAGGCAGATGATGTTAAGGAATCTTGTTACTTCACTTATTTTAAAAGAGAGAATAGTAACTACTGAACAGAGAGCAAAAGAAACAAAAAAAATAGCAGATAAAATAATTACACTTGCAAAAAAGGACGATTTACATTCAAAAAAATTGATTTACTCTTATTTGCTATCTAAAGAGGCAGGAAAACATCTCGAAGAGATAAAGAATAAATTTGAGGGGAGAGATGGAGGATATACAAGAATAGTTAACTTGGGAGAAAGGAGAGGGGACGGAGCAAAATTAGTGATACTCGAGCTTGTTAAAGAGTGATTGAATTAAAAAATGTTTCGTTCTCATATTATTTACCTGAAAAAGTTGATGTTATTAAAAACATCAACTTAATTGTTAATAAGGGTGAATTTTTAGTTATTATTGGCAGAAATGGTTCTGGAAAATCTACTCTTGGCAGATTAATTTCTTTTATACTTGAACCGACAGAAGGTGAAGTTCTCATAGATAAAAAGCCAAAAACGGAAATTGATTATCTTGACATAAGAAAAAAAATAGGAATGGTTTTTCAGAACCCTGATAATCAAATTGTTTCACAAATAGTTGAGGAAGACGTTGCTTTTGGTCTTGAAAATCTAAACTATAGTGAAGAAGAGATAAGAGAAAAAATAGATGATGTATTAAATGAAGTTGGTTTGATTGAATTTAGAAAATTCCCTCCAAATTTTTTGTCTGGCGGACAAAAACAAAAACTTGCTATTGCTGGAATATTGGTTATGGAACCTCAATATCTTGTACTTGATGAACCTACTTCTCTTCTTGATCCCAAAGGTAGAAAGGATGTTATTGAACTTATTAAAAAGTTAAATAAAAAAGGTATAACAATTATCTTAATAACCCATAGAATGGAAGAGGCCATTCTTGGAGATAGAGTTCTTGTTTTAAACGATGGAGAAATTTTTTTAGAAGGTAATCCAGAAGAGGTTTTTACAGAGGTGGAAAAGATTAGATCAGTAGGTTTATCTCCGCCAGTTTTTACTTATCTATCGTATTTAATTAAAAAAGAAAATTTTAACATTGACATTAAATTATGGAAATTAGAGGAAATCAAGAAAGAAATATTGCAGTTGAAGTCAAAGATTTAAAATATACATATTCAAAGGGTTTACCTTATGAAAAAGAAGCACTTGTTTCTGTAAATATGTTAGTTTACGAAGGTGAAGCAATTGGTATTTTGGGTCATACAGGAAGTGGTAAATCTACATTAATTCAGCATCTTAATGGGATATTGATGCCAGAGAGTGGTGAAGTAAAAGTATTTAGCGAGAAAATAAATAATGATAAAAAATTTTTGAAAAATTTAAGGAGAATAGTTGGAATAGTCTTTCAATTCCCTGAGGATGAACTTTTTGCAGAGACAGTTTATGAAGATGTTTCTTTTGGTCCAAAAAATCTTGGATTAACAAAAGAAGAGATTGATGAAAGAGTTTTAACATCTTTAATTGAAGTTGGTTTGAATGAAGGTTATTTAAATAGATCTCCTTTTTCTTTATCTGGCGGAGAAAAAAGAAGAGTTGCAATTGCTTCAACTTTATCAATGAAACCTAAAATTCTTGTTCTTGATGAACCCACAAGTGGATTAGATCCATTGGGTAGAGAGGAAATATTAAAACTCATTAAAAGATTGAAAAATGATAAAAATGTAACCATTATTTTAGTTTCACACTCTATGGAGGATGTACTATTTTTAGTTGATAGAGTATATATTTTAAATAAAGGTAAAGTGGTTTTTGGAGGAGATACAGTATCTATTTTTAAAGATAAAGATAGTATAGAAAAATTTGATCTTTCTATTCCAGAAATATTTATGCTTGGTGAAGAACTAAAAAAAGAGGGCTTTGATATTGAAGAACCATTTAGAGATGTTGAAGTTGCAAAAAAAGAAATTATAAGGAACCTGAAATGATCGGGAAGGATTCTTTAGTAATTGGGCAATATTTTCCAGGGAATGGTTTACTCTATTCACTTGATCCAAGAAATAAAATATTGTCTTTTCTTTTTTTAATGATCATAATATTTTTTTACAAATCACTTTTTTCATTTATTCCAATATTTTTATTGGTTTTATCTTTTATAATTATCTCTAAAATACCAATTAAATCTATTTTAAAAGGATTAAAACCAATATTAATGCTTTTGATAATAACACTTTTTTTCCACTTCTTTTTTACTCCAGGTGAAACCATCTTTAAAATATTTTTTCTTAAATTAACAAAAGAAGGTTTAAATAAAGGAATTTTTATAGGTTCAAGGCTTATAATTTTAATAATGATTTCTTCACTTTTAACATTTACAACATCACCTCTTGAATTAACAAAAGGTCTTGAATTTTTATCTCTACCCTTAGAAAAATTAAAATTTCCATCAACAGAAATTATAATGATGATAACAATTGCGTTGAGATTCATTCCTGTTCTTGTAGAAGAGGCAGATAGAATAATTGTCGCACAAGTAAGTAGAGGTGCATCATTTGATGAAGGAAATTTAATAAAAAGAGCAAAAAGTTTGATTCCTATACTTGTGCCACTATTTGTTTCTTCATTTAGAAGAGCAGAAGAATTGGCTATAGCAATGGAAGTAAGATGTTTTCAGCCAGGAAAAAAAAGAACATATATGAAAAGGTTAACATGGAAAAATATTGATACAATATTTCTTATTTTCATTATAATTTTTGGTTCACTCTTTCTTTTTATTAAATGATAAAAAATCTCAAATTAATATTAATGTATGATGGTACAAATTTTTATGGCTCTCAAAAAAATGAAAATTTAAGAACAGTTGAAGGAGTTTTAAATTTATATTTAAAAAAAATTTTCAACGAAGATATTGATTTAACTTTTGCAAGTAGAACTGATAGAGGTGTTCATGCTTTAGGACAAGTTGTAAATTTTAAAGTTGATACAAAAATACCTACTCAAAATATAAAGAAAATTTTAAATAATAAATTACCAGATGATTTAAGGGTTAAAGAAATTGATGATGTCGATTTGAATTTTTCATCAAGATTTGATTCAAAAGGAAAGATCTATTTTTTTATAGTTAACAATTCCTTTGAAACTCCTAATCCAATATTAAGTAGATATTCCTTATGGTTTCCATATAAAATAGATTACAATAGATTGAAAGAAAACATTGCCCTTTTTATAGGTAAAAAAGATTTTTCAAGTTTTACAACTGAGGAAGAAAGAGAAAAAGGTTCAACAATAAGGGAAATATTAGACATCAGTTTTTTAAATAAAAACAATCTCCTTTTTTTTATAATAACTGGTAAATCCTTTTTAAGACACCAAATAAGAAGAATGATAGGTGCTTTACTTGAGATAGAGAGAAGAAATTTAAAAAGTGAGTTATTAATCGATGCTTTAAATTCAAAAAAACACTATCTTGGTGAAAAAAAGATTTCATCCAAGGGTTTATTTCTATTTAAAGTTATCTACTAACTAAAGACAATTCTTTTTGCAGTTCTTAGAGCAAATCTTAAAATTAAAAAAGTGCGGAGCTAAAATTAAAATATTATTATTGAAAACCTGAAAAGTTTAAAATTATACCAATAAATATTAGCGATTAATTATTTAAAATAAATTTTCAATGAGTAGTCGAGAAATATAAGGAAAAAAAACTTATTTTATTATAGAATTACAAAAAAGTTCATTTTATAATTTATAATAATGATTCAACCTATTGCTTCTGTAATTCAATATCTTCTTCTTGGAATGTTTTAATTTCTAACTCGTCTTTTATTTTAAAGAATGCAATAATTTCAAAAATAACTCCAACGAGCATAGCCAATACGCCAATTAGAACGATAAGAAAAAACGAACCAATAAACAAAATTAATCCAGAAGTTTTAAAATAAGAATTATTAAGTGCAACTGATACTCTATCGAAACTCATTTTTATAAAATATGTAGAAATAACAAATATGCAATTAAAAACAATTAGAAGAATCCCTGAAACCAAACCAATAGATTGTGAACCTCCAAAAGGTTCAGTAAGAAGAGAGATAAAAATTCCTCCAAGAGCAATTAATAATATAATAAAACCTATGGTGGATAAGATTATTCCAGTAAGAAAATTTGAATAAATCTTACGGTTTTTTATCTTTTTAGAAATATCATTTAAAGCAAAAAGAATTAAAATAGTTGCAGCAATAAAAAAAATTATAGGGAATGGATTAAAATTTATTATTCTTCTTAAGACAAGAAAACTAAAAAAAGTACCAAGAATGCATAAAATAGATCCAACAACTCCTAATATTTTTGCACTCCTCAGATTCACTTCATCCATAGTTTACCTCTTTAACTTAAAAATATTGAATTTTATATAATTATATAATATTGAGGTAGGATCTTGAAATTTACATATTTATTTATATCTATTACTCATTTAATTTAAAAATAATAAATATAATTATATATGTTATAATCGTATCAATATTATTTTAGGAGGTAGAATATGCAAAGAGTGTTAGGAGAAGAAATTTTAAGAAAAGCAATTCAGGGAGAGATTCAGGCTATGGAATTTTATTCTAAAGTTTCAAAGATAATTATAAATAAAAAATCAAAAAGTCTAATGCAAAATCTTGCTAATGAAGAGGAAAAACACAAAAATATACTTCAAAAAAGATACAATTTTTTATACAAAAAAGATTTTGAAGAAATTCCAGATTTTATTTTTGATAAAAATCTAAACACAAAAAATCTTGGTTTAAATTCAAAAAGTGATGCACTTCAAATATTAAGTTCAGCAATAGAAGCAGAGACACATGCTGTAGAGTTTTATAGTGAATTATTGAATCAAACAGATTCACACGAAGATATCGAACTCCTAAAATCTTTAATAAAATTTGAAGAAGGTCACAAAATTAAACTTCAAGATGAATATAAATCGATGAACAAAAATTTTACATGGCAAATACCTTAATTTTAGGAGGCAAGAATGACTGTCGTTTCTGTTAATAATTTGGTAAAGGATTATGCTAATTTAAGAGCAGTTGATAATATCTCTTTTACAATTGAAGAAGGTGAAATTTTTGGACTTATTGGACCAAATGGAGCAGGAAAAACAACAACTTTAAGAATAATGGCAACAATTTTAACTCCGACTTCAGGTGATATAAAAATATTTGGATATGATTTGAAGAGTGAAGGTCAAAAAATTAGAGAAATCGTGAGTTATCTTCCTGAAGAGGCAGGTGCTTATAAAAATTTAACAGGTTTAGATTATCTAAATTTTATGGCATCACTTTATGCCAATAATAAAAGTGAAAAAGATAAATTTGTTGAAAATGCAATTGATATTGCAAGGCTTGAGGATAGAATTAAAGATAAAATTTCTACATACAGTAAAGGTATGGTAAGAAAACTTCTTCTTTCAAGAAGTTTAATGTATAAACCAAAACTCGCAATTTTAGATGAACCAACAAGTGGTCTTGATGTTATAAATTCTATTGAAATAAGAAAAATAATTAAGAGTTTCACACAAAATGGTACGACAGTTCTTCTTTCATCTCATAATATGTTAGAGGTTGAATTTTTATCAGATAGGATTGCCTTAATTAATAAAGGAAAAATTCTTGTTGAGGGTAAACCTGATGATTTGAAAAAAGAATATAATGCAAGAAATATTGAGGAAGTATTTATAGGAGCTATACAATGAGAAAGTTTTTAATATTGTTTAATAAAGAAATTAAGAGTTTAATAACAATTCAATTGATTTTACCATTAATTATAATGGTTGTTCTTTTTTCATTCATTGGTAGTTTTGTTTCAGAACAAGTAGAAAAAGAACAAGAACCCAAAAAAATTGCTGTAGTCGATTATGATGATTCCATTTTATCAAACGATGTAATAGAATCTCTTAAATCAGGAAATTTTATAATAGATAAAGTTTCTTTATCAAAAGAAGAAGCATTTGATTATGTAAAAAATAATAATATTTCTACATTGGTTGTTATACCATCTGGATTTCAAGATAATGTGAATAGATTTTTTCAAAATGAAATTGAAATTTATAATATTATGAAAGGAATATCTTTTGTAGATATTTCGAGTTCAGTTTCTACACAGATTATACTTTCAAGTATAAATGAAATAATATCAAATAGATATATATCTGAGGAATTTATCGGGATGAATCCTAATATTATAAAAAATCCTGTTAAGATCAAAAGTTATGTAATGGTTAAAGATAAAATAGCTAATACTACAGTTGAAACAATTACAGGAGCTGTACAATCACAAAATTTAATCATACCAATAATATTGATGATTGTTATAATTTTTTCTTCTCAGATGATTGTTTCAACTATTGCAAGTGAGAAAGAGAATAAAACTCTTGAAACATTATTAACAATGCCAATAAATAGAACATCGATACTTTTTTCGAAAATGCTGTCATCGGGTGTTGTTGCGCTTATAATGTCAGCAGTTTATATGATTGGCTTTAAAAATTATATGGGTGGAATAACAGGAGGGATAACATCTGGTACTCAAACCTCTTCAGAATTATCAAAAATTTTAGTTGAACTTGGTTTGACATTTAATGCCCAATCTTATATTTTATTAGGAATTTCACTTTTTTTTGCAATATTATGTGCTTTATCTCTCTCTACAATTCTTGCTGTTCACGCTGAAAATGTTCAAAGTGCTCAAACTCTTATAACACCAATCACGATTTTGTTATTGATTCCTTATTTCTTAAGTTTTTTTGCTGATTTGAATTCTCTTCCTTTAATAGTTAGAATTTTACTTTTTTTAATACCTTTTTCTCACCCATTTATTGCATCACAAAATTTAATTTTTGGAAACACTTTACCAGTAATATATGGAATAGTATATATGGCTATATTTTTTGTTATCTGTTTGATTATTGCAACAAAAATTTTCTCTTCAGACAGAATTTTGACAGCTAAGATAAAAATAAAGAGAGGTTTTATAAAAAGTAGATAACAACTTGCCGATCTTTTTTGATAAAATTATTGTATGAACTTTTTAGATGGGGTCATAATATTAATCTTAATTTTTGCATGCTTCTTAGGCTATAAAAGAGGTATTTTCAAAACAGTTATATCGATTGTTTCTTTTATTTTAAGTATCTATCTTGCTTATAGATTCTCGTCAAATCTAACACTTTTTCTCGAAAACAAAATGAATTTTGTTACTAATATAAAAAATAATATTGCAAATCATATAAATTTACCTCCTGAAACTAAAATATTGCCCTCAACAATAGAGAATTTAAAATTATATATATCTGACCTTACTCTTCCAAAATTCTTCAAATCATGGCTTATTGAAAATCTTCCTTTTTTGTCATCATTTAAGAATCTTATAACTGTATATGATTCATATTTATACCTATTATCTATAGTTATTGGTCAGATACTTTCTTTTTTCATTTTATTTCTTATCTTTATGATAATTTTTTCAATACTAAAGAAGCTTTTAAGTAGAATAATACATAAAATACCAATTTTAGGAACCTTAGATAGATTTTTAGGACTTATTTTTAATTTACTTCTATATTTTTCTATTATAGTTTTTTGTATATTTATTCTATCAGGTCTCTTTTTAAATTATCTTAAGCCAAACTCCAATTTTTATAAATTTTTTAATAGCTCCTTTTTCGTTGGATTTATACAGGAAAATATGGTATTATTTAAATCACTTCTCAATTTACTTATAAGAAAAGTTATGGAGGCTTTTATTTGAAGAAAGACTTGAAGAAATTATTATTAATTTTATTAATTTTTGTACTATTAAAAATAAATTTCGTATATGGAATTGAAAATAATGTTAGAGTTTTATTATTTAAGAATCCATTTGATATCCAAATTGAGGGCGATATAAATGTTTTTTATTCAGGTCAAAATATTTTAAATGAATCTAAAATATATTGTTTCAATAAAAATATAAAATCTTTGAGATTAAGAGTTGGAATCTTTTCAAACATATTAGATGCAATAAATTATTCAAAGAATTTAGCTAATACTTTTTCAAATAAAGAGATATTTATAAATAATGAAAATGAAAAATTCAATGTAGATATCGGTGATTTTGTTTCAAATGAGGAGAGGGATATTTTTAGATTAATCAATAAAGATAAAATACCTATTTCTACAGATATTTATTTAGAAGGTTCATATCTTTTTTTAGGTTCTGAAAGAATAAAAATAACAATTGACAATAATTTAAAAGATGGAATAATTTTTGAACTTAAGTCGATTAACAATTATATAAAAGTTAATGGAAGAAATTATAGAGGATATATCTATATATATAAAAATATTAACTCTTTTTATGTTATCAATAAATTGAATATTGAAGATTATCTTAAAGGAGTTGTTCCTTCTGAGATGCCGGAATCTTTTAATCTTGAATCATTAAAAGCACAAGCAGTTGCTTCAAGAACTTATGTTTTGTCAAGAATTAAAGATAAAAATATTTATGATGTAACATCAACTCCAGATACACAAGCCTATCTTGGTATGGATAAAGAGACTGAAAAGACAAATAGAGCAGTTGATGAAACACAGGATGAAGTGATAATTTATAATGGAAAAATAATTGAAGCTGTTTATCATTCAACATCAGGAGGTTATACTGAAAATAATGAAAATGTATGGTATTCTGTTCCATATCCATATTTAAGAGGCGTAGAAAGTCCTTATGAAGAGAAATCTCCTCATTATGAATGGAGTAAATCCTTCACAAATTATAAAGTTCAAAGATTAATAAAAAAATATACTTTTGATAATAACCTCTTAGATATTGGAGAGGTCTTAAGTTTTGAAGTAGTAAAAAGAGGAGTATCTCCAAGAGTTGTTGAAATAAAAATAGTTGGTATGTATGGTGATTTAATTCTGAATGGAACAACTTTTCAAACTATTTTTGGCCTCAAGAGCACATGGTTTGATTTTGAATTTAAAAACTATACTTCACCCTATATCACATCATTTTTAACTATGGTAGAGATCGTTCCTTTTTTTAAACCTGTAACTGAAACAATTTTTAAAAAATTCACTCCATATGAAAATGATATATATGATGTAAGAAAAAAGAGATGGGATATTGTAGTTTTTAATGGTAAAGGTTGGGGTCATGGTGTTGGAATGAGTCAATGGGGGGCTCAGGGATTAAGCGAGAATGGATTCAATTATATTGATATATTAAAACATTTTTACACAGGGGTAGAAATAAAAAAATATAACTATGGATATTGATCTTTTTAATTATGATTTACCAAAAGAGCTTATTGCTCAAAAACCTCTTAAAAACAGAGATGAAGCAAGGTTGTTAGTTTTAAAAAGAGAGAGTAACGAAATTTTTCATTCCTATTTTTATAATCTTCCCGAATTTTTAGATAGTGGAGATTTATTGATACTAAATAATAGCAAAGTTATAAAAGCTAAGTTGGAAATAACTCTTGATACAGGTGGAAAACTCGATGCCATTTTCTTAAGAGGAAATGAAAATAAAATTGAGATATTGTGTGAAAAAAGTAAAAAATTAAAATTAGGAAGAAAAATCTTTTTTAAAGATAAAACTGAAGGAATTGTGAAAGAGGTTTTGGATGGAGGTAGAAGAGTTATAGAGATAGAAGATTTAAAAGATCATTTATCTTTTTTAAATAGAGTTGGCGAAGTTCCACTTCCTCCATATATTAAAGAAAAAGATATAGATTCAGATGATTATCAAACAATATATGCAGAGGTTGAAGGTTCTATTGCGGCTCCAACTGCTGGATTTCATTTTACTGAAAACCTTTTTAATAATTTAAGAAATAAAGGTATCTTGATAGAATATATAACTCTTCATATTGGAACACCTACTTTTAAGCCTTTAAAGGTTAAAGACATTGATAATTACCAAATTGGAGAAGAGTATTATGAAATTGATGAAAAGGTTATAAAAAGGATAAAGGAGACAAAAGAGAAGAAAAAAAGAGTAGTAGCTGTTGGAACAACTGTAGTAAGAGCACTTGAATCTTTAAAGATAGATGGTGAGACAAAAAGTGTTAAAGGAAAGACCAACATTTTTATAAAACCTCCATTTGATTTTAAAGTAGTAGATGCTATCATAACCAATTTTCATTTGCCTAAAACATCCCTCCTTATTCTTGTATCAGCCTTTGCAGGAAGAGACAAAATATTAAATGCATATAAAATTGCGATTGAAAATAAATATAGATTTTATTCATTCGGCGATGGTATGTTAATTTTATAATTTTATTGCTATAATATTTTAAGCATATAAGGATTTAATACTTTATAAATATAAAGGAGGAAAGATGATTAGATTCGCTGAAAGAACATCAATGATGGGTACAGAAGGGGCCTTTGAGGTGCTTGCAAGAGCAAAGGTTCTCGAGAGGGAGGGTAAAGAGGTATATCACCTTGAAATTGGTGAGCCAGATTTTGATACTCCAGAGAATATAAAGAAAGCTGCATTCGATGCATTAAATAAAGGCTATACACACTACACTCCATCAACGGGTTTATTTGAAACAAGACAAGCAATTGCAAACTACATTTCAAGAACAAGGGGCTTTGATGTAAAACCCGAAGAGGTTATTGTTACAGCAGGTGCAAAACCAGTAATTGTTTATTCTATTTTATCCCTTGTTGAGAAAGGAGAAGAGGTAATATATCCTGATCCAGGATATCCTATTTATAACTCTGCTGCAAGAATGGCTGAAGCAAAATTAGTGCCTCTTCCACTTTTAGAAGATAAAGATTTCAAATTTGATTTATCTGATCTTGAGAAAAGAGTAACAAATAAAACAAGAGTAATTGTTATAAATTCTCCACATAACCCTACTGGTGGAATTTTAACACTTGATGATTTTTATGGGATTAGAGATATTATTAGAAATAAAGATATTTACATAGTAGCTGATGAAATCTATTCAAGAATAGTTTATGAAGGTGAATTTGTTTCAATTACAAAAGTTAAAGAATTAAGAGACAGAACTATTATAATTGATGGATTCTCAAAAACATATGCAATGACTGGTTGGAGACTTGGTTATGGAATTGCAAATCCTGATATTATAAATATGATTGCAAAATATGTTACAAACAGTTATTCCTGTCCGACTGCATTTGTACAGATAGCTGGCATTGAAGCTCTTGAAGGTGATCAGAGTGCTGTTGACTATATGGTTAAAGAATTTAAAGAAAGAAGAGATATTATTGTTAAAGGTCTAAATGAAATTAAAGGTGTTACTTGCAAACTTCCAAAAGGAGCTTTTTATGTATTTCCAAATATAAAGAGTTTTGGAAAAAGTTCAAACGAAATACATAACTATTTATTAAATGAACATGGTATTGCCTGTCTACCTGGAACAAGTTTTGGGGGATTTGGAGAAGGTTATTTAAGATTTTCATATGCAACAAGTAAGGAAAACATCAAAAAAGCTTTAATAAAGCTTAATGAAGCTTTTTCAAAGGTGAAATAATATGAATTATATAAGTTTATTACTCTGGCTGTTTATATTTATATCCCTTTTTTATCCTGTTATGCAAAGAAGACAGATCGAACTTAGTAGATTAAGAGTAATCGCTAATCTTCAAAAAAAGAGAAAAACCAGAGTTATAACTTTAATTCATAGAGAAGAATCAATTTCCTTTTTTGGGATACCTTTTAGAAAAATGATAGATATAGAAGATTCAGAACAAATTTTGAGGGTGATAAGAGAAACTCCAGATAAAATGCCAATAGATTTAATTTTACATACACCAGGAGGTCTAGTGCTTGCTGCAGAACAGATTGCAAGAGCCCTAATTAGAAGAGAAGGTAAAGTTACATGTTTTATACCACATTATGCTATGTCTGGTGGAACTTTGATAGCACTCGCAGCAGATGAAATTGTTATTGATAAAAATGCTGTTATGGGTCCAATCGATCCACAATTAGGCGGATATCCAGCAATATCTATATTAAAAACAGTAGAAAGAAAAAATATCAATGACTTAGATGATCAAACTCTTATTCTTGCCGATATAGCAGAAAAAGCAATAAATCAAGTTTATGAACTTGCAGTTGAAATTTTAAGTGATAAAGAAAAAGATGGAATTTTATCGAAAGAGAAGATAGAGGAAATAGCTAAAGAGCTAACATCTGGAAAATGGACACATGATTATCCTTTGACTTGTGAAAGGATAAAAAATCTCGGTTTAAATGTTTCATTTAATATGCCAGAAGATGTTTATGCTTTAATGAGCTTATACCCTCAAGCTGGTACAGGTAGACCTTCTGTTCAATATGTACCTCTTCCAGTTCAACCTCCACCAACATCTCCAAAAAAAGGAAAAAGTGAATAAAAAAGATAGTTTAGAAAATTTAATAGATAATATTGAAAAGGTAATTGTAGGAAAAAGAGATGTAATAGAAAAAGTTATCATTTCTTTAATTTCTGGGGGCCACCTTTTAATTGAAGATGTTCCAGGTATTGGGAAAACTATGCTTGCTAAAGCTCTTGCAAAAAGTATCAATCTTGATTTTAAAAGAATACAATTCACTCCGGATTTATTACCATCAGATATAATAGGAATAACTATTTATAATGAAAAGACAAGAGAATTTGAATTTAAAAAAGGTCCTATTTTTTCAAATATAATTTTAGCTGATGAAATAAATAGAAGCACTCCAAAGACTCAGTCAGCTCTTCTTGAGGCAATGGAAGAAAGACAGGTGACTGTTGATGGAGTAACGCACAACTTAATTGAGCCATTTTTTGTAATTGCAACAGAAAATCCTATCGAATATGAAGGCACATTTCCTTTACCTGAAGCTCAACTTGATAGATTCTTTATGAAAATTGAGGTTGGTTATCCTAAAAAAAATTATGAAATTGAAATGTTAAGTAGATTAGAAAAAGTACACCCAATTTTAACAATTGAAGATGTTATCTCAAAAGATGAGATAATCGAGATTCAGGATGAGGTTAAAAATATATATGTTGATGAAAGTTTAAAAGAATATATAGTAAATCTTGGAATTACTTTAAGAGAAGACGAAGATATATATTTGGGACCTTCACCAAGAGGGCTTTTAATTTTGATGAAGGTCTCTCAAGCAAGAGCATTTCTTTATGGTAGAAGCTACATTATTCCTGATGATATTAAAGAGTTATTCTTTTCTGTTATGTCGCATAGAATTATAGTTAAACCTGAATCTAAAATTAAAGGGATAAATGAAAAAGATGTATTAGAAAGGGTATTATTAAAAGTAGAAATTCCAATTGATAAGAAAGCATAAAAAAGAGATATTATTTATAATTTTAATCTTTTTTGGATATTTTATACATTCATATTTAATAATTTCAATTTCATCCTTTTTTCTTTTATACATAATAATTTTCAATATTATTTTAAAAATAAAAGATGATTATTTAGATTACAAAGTAAAAATCACTCCTGAAATGATTATAGAAGGTGAAAATATTAAAATTACATATTTTTTTAAATTTAACTATAACTTCCCCCCTATTTGTGAAATAATACCAGATTTACCTATTTACTTTATTCCAATTGATAAAAAAAATACAGTAGTTGAAGTAAAAAAAGATTTAAATTATGAACATTCTTTTATTCTAAGAACAAAAAAATTTGGTAAGTATTATATTGGAAATTTTAAGATTAAAATTTTAGATCCACTTGGTCTAGTTCAAAAAGAGAAATATATAAACCTAAATATCGAAGTCAATGTTTTTCCAAAGATCATAAGAATAGAAAAATCCATAATAAAACTCAAAGAGCCATCATTTGGTTTAAAAGTTAAAGAAAAAATATTTGAAGATTTTACTTCTATTAAAGGTTTTTCAAAATATACAGGTACAGAAGAATTGAAAAGAATTGACTGGAAAATTTCTGCACATTTAGGAAAATTAATGATAAGAGAATATCCTTCAACGGCAATAACTTCAATAACAATGATTGTAGATGCATTTGCATCAAAAAATCCAAGAAATCAAGAGATATTTATAGAGCACATCTCAACTTTAGTATCATCTTTTTCATATTATTTTGAATTAAATAGATTTAACTATGGTTTATGGATAATTGGAAAAGAAAAAATTAAGGAAAATAATGGAAAGGGTCATCTCTTAAAAATTCTTTCTGAAGTTACCAATATCAATCAAGAAGAAGAGTATGATTTTAATGAATATTTTCAAAATAATAGGAAAGAATTAAAAGACCTAAACAATATTCTTCTTTTAAAACAGACAATATCCATAGATGAGTTGCTAAACCTTATTAAAATAAAATCTTATAACACTAATTACACAATATTTCTTCTTCCAGATTATGGTTTTTTATTTCCATGGGAAAAGCCACACCCATACATTCTTTCTGAAACAAAGGAAGTTGAAAATATAAGAAATATTAAAGATAGTTTAAAAAAATATGGTATTAGTATTATAATATTAAGAGGAAATGAGTCGATCAAAAATTTTATTTTTATATAAATTAAGTAATTTAATGATTTTTTTAACTGCAATTTACTTGCATATAAATATTTTTATGCCTGACTTAAAAATTTTATATTTAATACCTTTATTCAGTCTAATTCTATTATTTAATAGAAAAAACAAAATCTTAGTTCCAATTTTATTGTTTATATTATCAACTACTTTTATTTTTTATTTTAATAATCCAACAACTTTTGTAATTTTTATTGAAAATCTATCCTTTATTTTTTTATATATCATTTTTTTAAATTTTATTGAAAAAAATTTTGTTGTCTTTATCTCTATTCCGATTTTAATTTTTTATTTAATTCTATTTGAAAAATTAATAGGAATGAATTTGTTTTTAATGATAAGTTCTACTTTCTTAATTGTTGTAACTATTTTTTTAAGATTTCTAAATAATAAAGGTTTCTATTTTTGGGAAAATGATTTTTCTATAAAAGGAAATCCGTACAAAAAAAGTTTTAAATATCTGCTTTTATCTCTAATTTTTTTCCCAGTATTTTATTTTGTCACCTTTATCAATTTCTATGACTTCAATAAACTTTTTATATTTAACAATAACACTACTATTAACAATACCCAAGAGATAATAGAAGAGACAGTACCTGAATCTTCTCAAACAATAATCTCAAGATATTTATTCGCGATTAAAGCAAATACTCAAAAGGTTGTTAATTTTTTATTAAATTCAACTTATCTAATAATTTTTTTAGGCTTTTTAGTTTTTTTCATATTAGCAGGAATAATTCTCTATAGAAAAATAAAAAATGTTTATGGTAATACAAAAGCAAAAAAATTTCTTTTACTATCTTTTTCCCTATCTACTATTTTTTTATTTTCTCTATATTTCTTATATAAACCTTTTGAGAAATTAATATTTTATTTAAAGGGTAAATTCAATATTGGTACTTATGGATTTGCTCCATTTGCGAGAATATCAAGCACAATTAAGAGAATTTTACCACAGACTGCTTTAACCAAGATTTCGAATATCTATATTGATATTGGAGCTATTTTAATAGTAGTTTTATTTATTATTATAGTATCAATAGCTATCTATTTTATTGTTTTCTTTTTATACAAACAGATATCTGATAAGAGAAAAATTGAACTTAATAAAACCTTAGAAAATTTAAATGTAGATGATATGAAATTAAATGAAATAAGTGGCTCTCCAAAAGAAAAAATTATTATATTATACAACAATCTAATCAAAAAACTAAGTACAGTTATTAAAAAATTTATATACGAAACTCCTTTAGAATACAATTTAAAATTAAAACAAGAAAAACCATCTTTAGGTAATGAATTTGAATTGATAACTGATAATTTTATAATTGCAAGATATTCAAATATAGATATTGATGAGAAAGTTTACAATGAGACTTTTAAAAACTATAAAAAAATAGTTGAAAAACTTTTTAAGGAGGTGTACTTTGGAGGAAAGATTTAAAAGTGCAGATAGACCTGAGACAAGCGAAGGAAAACAATATCACATAGATTTAAAACCAGGCGATCTCTCTCCTTATCTTTTAACTCCTGGTGATCCAGGAAGAGTTGATAGAATTTTAAAAACATGGGATGAAGGAAAAATTTTATCTTTTCATAGAGAATATAAATCAGCTACTGGTAAATTTAAAGGTGTCGATATATCTGCTCTATCAACAGGTATTGGAGGTCCTTCTCTTGCAATTGCAATTGAGGAGGCTGCAAGAATAGGAGTTAATACTTTTATAAGAGTAGGGACAACAGGTTCAATTCAAAAAGATATATCTCTTGGTGACATAGTAATCATAAATGGTGCAGTAAGACTTGATGGTACTTCAAACCAATATGTTAAAGTTGAATATCCAGCAGTTGCATCATTTGAAGTGACATTAGCTCTTATAGAAGCCTGTGAAGAGCTTGGTTATAAATACCATGTTGGTATTGGTGCTTCAACAGATTCCTTTTACACTGGACAAGGAAGACCAGGCTTAAATGATTATCTTCCATCTTTTGCAAAAGAAATTTTTAATGATTTACAGATAGCAAATGTTATGAATTTTGAAATGGAGTGTGCTGCTCTTTTTACAATAACATCTCTATATAAATTAAGAGCCGGAGCTTTATGCGTTGTAATTGCCAATAGAGTAACAAATGAATTTCAATATATAGGAGAGGAAAAAGCTATAACAGTTGCTAATTATGCAGTGAAAATTTTATCTCACTGGGATTCAATTAAAAGAGAAAAAGGTAAAGAATTTTTCTATCCGGGATTAATTAAATAATCTAAATACCTATTTTTCTAAATATTAGTCTTGAAAAATAGGTAATCCATAATCCTATAAAGAAATAGATAAAATTGAGATTAGTTATTTTTATTAAATATATTAAACAAAAAAATATTGAATAACAAATAAAAATTCTATATAAAACCTTTTTAAAATCTAATTTTACATAATCAAAATTTTTGCTTAAATTTATTCCAATTAATATTCCAGAAAATGAATTTAATATAAGTGAGAACTCTTTAATAAAAAAAGAACTCAGTAAAAGAATAATTGAAACTATTAAAATTATTCCAAAGTTTAATGATAAGAGTTTCTCAATAAATTTATCCATATATTTAAAACAAAACAGAAGTATAAGTAATCCTATAAATATTCCTCCAACAACATCAAATAAAAAATGTAAGCCGAGATATAATCTTGATATCGATATTAATGTTATTAAAACAATAGAAATTATCATTAAATAATTTTTTCTAAAGGTTAAATATAATCCTATCCATAAAACAGTTGAATTTTGAGAATGACCACTTGGAAAACCATAACCACCTCCTGATTCTGTATAAATTGGTTTTACTATTTTTTCATCAGGTCTTGGAAATTTAAAGATGTTTTTTAATATACTGTTTGTTAGATATGAAATTATTAATAGAGTGAGAAGCTTTAATGTTATTCTATCTTCAAAAATTAGAAAGAAAAAAGAAAATAAAATTAAATATAATTGCATACTTCCTAAATCTGTTATTATTATAAATAAATTATTTAAAAAATCGCTTCTAATACTGACAAAATAATTTAAAATTGAGTAACCAAAAAATACATCACTCATCAAAATTTACCAATTTTGTAATTATACATTAAAAAAAGATAATTGGTCAAAATTTAATTGCTGATTTTAGTATACAGGGGGGTCAGGCAACTTGTTCACTAATGTATTAAAATCTAAGCCTAAATCTTTATATTGATGATATAATAAATAAATATGGATAAAGAGGATCTCATTTTATTTTTACCGCCTTTTTTATGGGGATGGACATTTATTATAGTTAAAAATGGTGTATCAAATTATGACCCACTTTCTTTTATATTTATAAGATTTTTATTTTCAATAATCTTTCTTATTCCTTTAATATATTATTTTAAAGTAAAAATCACAAAAAATGTTTTTTTAAAGGGCTTTACTCTTGGTTTTTTTCTTTTTTTTGCATACCTATTTCAAACAATCGGTTTAAAATATACATCTCCTTCAAATAGTGCATTTATCACATCAATTTCAATCATAATAACACCCTTCTTTAATTTCTTTATTTCAAAAACTAAAATTAAAATTCAAACATTTTTTGCGATAATATTATGCTTAATTGGATTATATTTTCTTTTTGGTGGAGACTTTCAAAAGATAAATATTGGTGATATTTTAACTTTTATTTGTGCAATTTTCTGGGCATTGCATATATCATTTATTGGTCATTTTTCATTGAGTGAAGAATCCCTTGCTTCTCTTTTTGTTCAATTTTGGGTTGTGTATCTTTTCTCATCCATATCAATATTGTTAACAAATAAAACTATATTACCCATTCCAAAAAATTCATTATTAGGCTCTTTTATTGTTGCTATTTTTGCGACAATATTTCCTTTTTATATACAAATTAAACATCAGACGAAGGAAAATACAATTAAAACTGCATTTATTTTTTCTACAGAACCGATATTTGCGAATCTTTTAGAAGTTATTTTTCTTGGTCCAATTTATAAAATTATCAATTATATTGGTATGATTTTAATATTTTTATCTTCTTTGATAGCTCAAAGAGATTAGCTTTTTATAAATTTTTCAAACTCTTTTAAAGAAAGAGTATTTATTACATCTTTTTTAGTTAACCAACCTCTTCTTGCAACTCCTACTCCATATCTCATATCAGAAAGACCATTTATTGAGTGAGCATCTGTGCCGATTGAGAATTTTAAATTATATAACTCTTTTCCATGCATAGAGTTTAAATCATTCAAATCTAATCTTTCTGGATTAGCATTTATTTCAAGGATTATTCCATTATTTTTGGCTTCTTTGAAAATTTCATCTAAATCGACTTCATATTCATCCCTTGAACCAAGAAGTCTACCAGTTGGATGAGTTATTATTTTTATTTTTTTTATGTTCATGGCTTTTTTAATTCTTTCGGTTATTTTCTTTTTATCTTGATTGAATCCAGTATGAATTCCAGCAAGACATATATCAAAAATTGAGAGCTCTTTTTCTTCAAAATCGACACTTCCATCTGAAAGAATATTCAATTCACAACCCAAAAATATTCTGAATTTATCACCGATTTCATCATTTAATCTATCTATTTCTCTTTTTTGCTCTTTATATTTTTCTATTGATAAACCAGAAGCAACTCCAAGTGCTTTTGCATGATCAGCAATAACTAAATACTCGTATCCTAACTCAATAGATTTTTTTGCCATTTCATAAATGGTATTTTCACCATCAGAGTATTTTGTATGAACATGTGTATCACCTTTAATATCTTTAATATCAATAATTTTAGGAAGTTTATTTTCAAGTGCAAGTTCAATTTCACCCCTATCTTCTCTCATTTCTGGGGGAATGAGTGGCAAACCTAAAATATTATATACCTCTTCCTCTTTTTCTCCACAAACTCTTTCATCTTTATCAATTTTAAACACTCCATACTCATTAACTTTTAAGCCCTTTTTAATAGCAAGTTCTCTTATTTTCACATTATGTTCTTTTGAACCTGTGAAATATTGAACTGCTGCACCAAATGAAATTGGTTCAACTACTCTAACATCAATCTGTATACCCTCTGGAGTAATTATTGTTGATTTTGTATCACCTTTATTTATAACCTCTTTAACAATTTGCATATTTGTAAAGAAATCCATTACTTGATTTGAATTATTACTTGTCACAAGTATATCAATATCTCCAATAGTTTCTTTCATTCTTCTGATACTTCCGCAAATTTCTATTTTATCAATTGGTGCTCCTTTTATTAAACTCTCTTTTACATATTCTGCAATCGGCAATGCTATTCCAAGATTGATTCTTCTTACCTCTTTCTTTTGTGCATGTTGAAGAGCTTTAAGAATATTCTCCTCTTTTTTTGGGCCAAAGCCGTCTAATTCCCTAATTTTTCCTTCAATTGCTGCTTTTTTTAAATCTTCTATATTTTTAATTCCAAGTTTATTATAGAGAGTATATGCTCCTTTTGGTCCAACTCCAGGAACATTTAAAAGTTCAATTAGGGTTTCAGGTATTTGTTTTTTTACCTCTTCAAGTTTATCTATTTTTCCAGTTTCAAGATATTGAACAATTTTTTTAGCAATTCCTTCACCAATTCCTTTAATCTCAGTTAATTTTCCTTCTTTTGCAAGCTCTTCAATAGGAACAGTCAAATTCTCTATTCTTCTTGCTGCTTCAATATAAGCATTTATCTTAAATTTCATTTCACCAAGAATTTCAAGATATGATGCTAACTCATAAAGTTTTTCACTAACCTCTTTATTTCTCATAATTAAATTATAGGATATTTTTACTTTAATCATAATAATTATTGAACTTTTAATGCTAAAAAGATAAAATTTTAATAAGATAAATAATAGGAGGTTTTTATGCAAATAGATGAATTATCAAAGATTCCCGATATTTTTACTTTTAATATATATTTGATTTTTGAACCACACTCAGATGATGCTGATATTTTTATAGGAGGTTTGATAAAAAAACTCTCTAATATGAAAAAAGAGATCATTTTGGTTACAGTAACAGATGGAAGCAAAGGAACATACAATCCATACGAAAATGAAGATAGTGTAAGACAGAAAAGAAGAGAGGAGAGATTAAATTCCTCTTTTATTCTTGGAGTTAAGGATACAATTTTTTTAGATTTTCCTGACTATGATTTACCAGATAAAAAAATTCTTGTTGAAAAATTTATAAAACTAATTAGAGAGTTAAAACCCGATTGTGTCTTTACTGTTGATCCATTCTTATTATATGAAGTTCATCCAGATCATAAGATAGTTGGTGAATCTGTAAGTGAAGCTTTTTTCTTTTCACCAATGCCTTTAATATATAAAGATTACCCTCCACATTTTGTAAAAGCAATAGCTTACTATATAACACAATATCCAAATTGTTTTATAGATATATCAGATACCTTTGATTTTAAAATTGAAGCTATAAAAAAACATAAATCGCAATTTGATGACGAAAATTTTATGAAAATGAAAACCTATTTAACTTATAAAAATGGAGAATATGGAAAAAAAATAGGAGCAAATTATGCTGAAGTAGTAAAAATTTTAACTCCATTACACATTCACACAAATGTTGATGCTGTTTATTTATAAAATGGAGGAATTATGGATGAATATCAAATAATGTTTGAATCAATTTATAATGTTCCTGAAGATATTGAGGAGATAAAAAATTATTTAAAAGATTATAAAATCCCAGATTTCAAGTTTAATAAAATAGTTTTTCTTGGTACAGGTGGAGGTTCAAGAGCTGCTTTTGATATTATCTCTACCTATCTTTTTGATAAATCACTATATCCTATTTTCATATATCAAAGTTATGAAATCCCACAGTTTATTGATAAAGATACATTTGTTATAGCTTGTTCTTATTCAGGTGAGACAGAAGAGACAATATCATCACTTGAAAAATCAATTAAAAAAACTAATAAGATTATAATTTTTTCTTCAAATGGAAAATTAGAAGAAATTTCAAATGAAAAAAATTTACCTTTTATAAAATTAAAAAAGGGTTATGAAGCAAGACAAGCCTTACATATAATATTCTTTTCAATAATCCTTGTCTTAGAAAAGTTTTTAAAATTAGATTTTTCGAATGATGTAGATGAAGTTATAAAAATTTTAAAAATTGAGAGAGAGAAAAATAATAGTGAATTAGATGAAATTGTCAATAATATGATCGACAGAATACCTGTTATTTACGGTTCTTCAAGCTTTTCAGATTCAATTGCAGAGAGATTTAGAAGACAATTGAATGAAAATGGAAAAATATTAGCACATTCAAATATAGTTCCAAATCTCCATCATGATGAAATTGTTGGATTTATGGATAAAAAATTGAAAGACATCTTATATATAATTTTATTAAGAGACCATTTTGAAGATGAAAAAATAAAAAAGAGATTTGATATAACAAGGAAAATTTTGACAGATTATGGATATAAAGTTAAAGAGATTTATCCAATTTTTAATTCATCAAAGCTTGCAAGAATTTTTTCTTTGATTTTTAAAATTGATTTAATATCAATAGAATTTTCTAAAATTAGAGGTTTCAATCCAAAAGATGTTGAAATAATAAAAAAATTAAAGGAGATGATGAAAAATGAGTAATTTTGGGATTGGAATTGATATAGGTGGAACAAAAATTCTATTCAACTTGATAGATGATGATGGAAAAGTTTTTAAAAAGGGTTTTGTAAAAACTGGAAATACAAACGAGGAAAAAAGAATAATAGAGGATATGATTAAAATGATAAATTCTATAAAAGAGGGATTTAATGTTGAGTCAATTGGCATTGGATGCGCAGGTTTTATAGATTACAAAAAAGGAGTTGTTATTAAATCACCAAATATAAATTTCTTAGAAAATTATCCTCTAAAAAATATAATTGAAGATAGTGTTAAAATACCAACATTTATAGATAATGATGTGAAAATGGGAGCTATTGGTGAACTATTTTTTGGAGAAGGAGTTGATTCCCCATTTTTTATATTTTTAACTTTAGGTACAGGAATTGGCGGAGCAATAGTTTATAAAAATAAATTGATCAGAGGAATGAACAATCTTGCAGGTGAAATTGGACATATAACTCTTGATGAAGAGGGAATTTTTTGTGGTTGTGGGAAAAGAGGTTGTTTTGAGAAATTATCATCTGGTGGAAGTATAAAAGATTATGTAATTCAAGGGATAAAGATGGGTAGAAAAACAAAAATTTTGGATAGAGTAGGCAATGATATTCAAAAAATTGACACAATTATTATAATGGATTTAGCTTTTGAAAATGATGAATTATGTGTTGAGGCTGTTTTAAACTCACTTCAATATGTTGGTTTAGTTATATCTTATCTTATCAATATATTCAATCCTGATAAAATAATAATAGGTGGTGGTTTGACAAAAGGTCTTGGTTATTTTTTTAATAAAATTATCGATTTTGCAATGTTATATTCATTAAAAATACCTTTTGAAAATGTTAAAATTGTAAAGGCAGGTTTAGAAATTGAGGCAACATCAATGGGTGCTGGAATTTATGGTTTAAAAATGATTAAAGGAGAGGAATTATGAATTCTATTTTAAAATTTTTAATCAAAGTGTTTAAATTACAAAATTTAAAGCCATTCCTTGAATCAATTTTAAATATGGGTAAGAAAAGCGAAGTAACATTTCCAAAAGAACTGATTCCTTTAAATCTTGAAGTGTTAATCAAAGGATTATTAACATCAAGAGTTTTTGAGGTTAATTCAAATTGGGTTTTTCCATTTTGGGTAGAAGAGCAATTGAATCCTAAAAGTGATGTTTTTATTCCAAGAGGAGCTAACATTTTTGCAATAAACACAACATATAGAAACTGGACAATATTGGGTTCAATTGAATCAGATGAGAAAGGTGTTATTGATTTAAAAGGAATGATTTCTCCAAAAGAGAACTTCCCATCTCTTGATATCTTTATCCAATATAACAATGAATACTTTTTCCCCTCAAGAAATAAAATTGAACAAACAGTTGATGATTTAACAGGAATTATAAAAACTTTTTATAATGGCTCAGATTTTGAATACAATTTTGAAACATTCTCCTCTGAAAAAGATAAAGGTATATTTTTAAAATATAATTTTAAATCAAAAAAATCTGGTCTTTATAGATTTCTCTTCCTAATTAGGCCATTTAATCCAGAATCATTCATACCAATATTTGATATTGAAATTAAAGATAACAAAGTTTTTACTAACTCCTCCTCATTTCTTATACCTTTAACAAAAGATTACAAATTTATTCTATTTGATGACGAAACTGATATTAATGACTTTAAAGTGAATGAAAAAAATAGAATTACATCAAAGTATGGTTTATCAACAGGTGGAATATATTATGAATTAAATCTAAATGAAAATGAAGAAAAAAACTTTGAACTTTTTTTACCACAGGAAGAGAATTATTCTATAGATTTAAATTTTGATAAATCAAAAGATGACAAAATTTTTTTTATGAAAAAAGAGAGAGAAAATGAATTGATAATAGATGTTCCTGATGATAATATAAACAGAATTTTTAATTCAAATAAAATATATCTTAAAAGTTTAATAAATTCAGAATATATAACTCCAGGTCCTTTAACTTATAAAAAATTTTGGTTTAGAGATAGTGCCTATATGATTCCTGCTCTTATGAAAATCGGTGATTTAAAAAGAGCTGAAAAAATAATTGAATATTTTAAGAAAAAAATTAAAAGAGATGGTTATTTTCAATCTCAAGTTGGTGAGTGGGATTCAAATGGACAAGCAATATTTACAATGGCAGAATATTATAGATATACAAAAGATAAAGAATTTTTAAATGAATTTTATCCATATATAAAGAAAGGCGCAGAGTGGATTGAAAGAAAAAGAAAAAAATATGTTGATAGTTACGGATTACTACCATCGAGTTTTAGCGCAGAACATTTTGGTCCAAATGATCTATATTACTACGATGATTATTTTGGTTTGAAAGGTTTACTTGATGCGTCTTCTCTTGCGAATGAGATTGGAAACAAAAATGATAGTGAGAATTTTTTAAAATATTATTTGGAGTTTAAAAATGATGTAAGAAAAGCAATAGATAAAGATCAAAAAAGATTAAATAAAAAAATCTGTGTAGGTGCTTTTGGTAGAAATATTGATGCATCAATTATCGCAACCTTTACATCAATTTTTCCGCTCAATCTTGATCTTTTATCAAAAGACGAAATTATGAATAGTTATGAAGAGTTAAGAAAAAGATTTTTTGTTAATAACTGTTTTTATCAAAATATCACACATTCAGGAATAAATCTTTATCTTACTTTAGAGATCGCAGAAGCGCTCCTTTATTTAAATGAAGAAAAAGAAGCAACAAATCTTTTTGACAGTGTGATTTCCTTATTGACCAAAACCTACACTGGGCCAGAAGCAATAAATCCAAAATCACTTGGTGGTTGCGAAGGAGATGGTCATCATGGATGGCTTGTTGCAGAATTAATACATTTTATTAGAAATTCTCTTTTATTTGAAAAAGAAAATGGGGTAGTAATTCTCTCTGGAAGTAGAAAAGAATGGTTTAAAGATGGAGATAAGATTTTATTTAATAATGGTGTAACATATTTTGGAAATATTTCATTTGAAGTTAATGTAAAAGAGAATATTATTGATATAGAATTTTTAGATGAAATAAATGAAAACATAAAGGATATATATATCTATTTACCATTTGAAATTGAAGAGATTTTATCTGGCAATTTTAAAAGAAAAGAGGAAAATTATCTTATTTTTGATAGAAGTAAAAAAATAATTTTAAAACGGAGGTTGCCTTTATGAAATTTTTTCAATTAATCGGTCTTGATGAGGTTTACAGTTTTAAAAAGGGAGTTCTTTTTTTATTTGTTATTCTTTTCTTCACAGGAATAATTTTAAACGCAGATCAGAATGTAATGTCTCCAAGTATACAATTTATTGAAGATGAGTTTAAAATTGGAGATAGGGAAATAGGAATTGTAGGTTCAGCTTTTACACTTGTTGCTGCAGTAGTTACTCTTTTATGGGGATATTTAACTGATAAATTTTCAAGAAAATGGTTATTGATTATTGCTGTTCTTTTAGGAGAAATACCCTGCTTGTTGACAGCTTTTGCTAAAAATTATCAACAACTTCTAATATTAAGGATTTTAACAGGTATTGGAATAGGAGGAACAGTTCCAGCTGTTTTTTCAATTATTGGTGATCTTTTTACAGAAAAGCAAAGAGCAAGAGCTCAGGCATGGTATGATGCAATAATTGCAATTGGAGTTATAGTTGGAATGGTTGTTGCAGGATTTCTTGCTCCAATTTATGGATGGAGGTTACCATTTATTATAGTTTCTGTTCCTAACTTTTTCTTTATTTTAGGAATAATAATATGGGGAAAAGAGCCAGAAAGAGGTGCTGGTGAACAAGAAATTAGAGAACTTATAATCAAAGGCGCTAAATATAAAGGTAGTGTAAAATTAAAAGATTATATCGAACTTCTAAAAATTCCCTCTAATATATGGTTATTTATTCAAGGAATACCTGGAACTGTGGCGTGGGGAATAATTCCCTACTATTTAATAACTTTCTATTTTAGACATAAAAACTATCCAATTCAATTAGGAACTGTTCTTTTGATCATTCTTGGAATTGGAACAATTTTTGGTAAATTTGTTGGTGGAATTGTTGGTAACAAACTTTATTTAAAGAAGAGAAGTTATCTTCCAATTTTTTGTGGTTTATCCCAATTAATTGGAGTTATACCAGTTATGGTGACTCTCTATTGGCCAGGAAAAGTTAATCCAACATTTATAGATGTATTACCACCAAGCATATTTGGATTTTTAGGTGCTTTTTTTATCTCATTTGCTGGACCAAATGTTAAAGCAATGTTGATGAATGTAAACCTTCCCGAACACAGAGGAGCAATCTCTTCAATCTTTAATTTAACAGATTCTATTGGTGCAGGTTTTGGTCCATTTATTGGGGGTTTATTATCATCAATAAGAGATCTTGATTTTTCAATGAAAATTTCAGCTCTTTTCTGGATTCCCTGTGGAATTTTATTCTTTGTTGTCTCATTATTTATAAATAAAGATGCTGAAAAAATAAGAGAAAAAATGGCAAAAGTAAGAGAATCAATGGAAAAAAATGAATGAATTTCAGTTAAGATTTAATAAAATTTTATTTTATTATAATGGAATTTTAGAATTTAAAGAGAAAAAAGGTGATAATGAAGATTTTAATTACAAGATTGAAGATGAAAAAATAAAACTAAATCTTTTTTTAAAACATAAGAAATATTTAAAAAAAATTGTGATTGAATATGAAATATTAGAACCTAAAAATATTAAAATTTTTAGAAATGGTTTTAGTTCTTGGTCTTCATCTTATTTGATAGAACAATATAAAAAATTTAGAAATCCACCTATAAAGGAGTTAAAGTTTCACTATTTAAATCCAACAAACCCAGATGAAAGATGTAGTTACTTTTTAACTTATTTGAAAAATAATAAATACCTGATTTTTTATCCCGAAAACTCATCTGTTTTTACCTATTTCTATTTAAAATATAACCTTTTAAGAATAAATTTGGAAATTGAAAAAGAAGTTTATGGTGAAGTAAGTCTTCCTGAAATACTAACAAAAGAGAGTAATAATCCAATTTTGAATGGTGATTTCAATCAAAAAATTTATGGTTGGACATCTTGGTATTACTACTATAGAAATATTGATAAAGAAAAAATAATAAAAAACATAGATTATATTGATAAGTTACCTATAAATATTGATTATTTTCAGATTGATGACGGTTGGGAGGATTCTATTGGTGATTGGAATGAAAAACCTAAATTTAAAAATTCTCTTAAAGAGATCGGTGAAAAAATAAAAGATAAAAATGTAAAACCAGGGATATGGGTTGCCCCATTTGTTGTTGAAAAATCTTCAAAGATATTTAAAGAAAAAAGTCCACTTATTTTAAAAAATAAAAATGGAAATCCTGTTCCTGTTGGTTTTAATCCTTTATGGGGTGGATATTTTTATGCACTTGATATGAATAGAGATGATTCTATTGACTATGTTTTAGAAAAATTGATTCTATTGAAAGAAAAGGGTTTCGAGCTATTCAAACTTGATTTTTTGTATGCCTTTTTCAACTCATATATAACTAAAAAAATTGATGAATCAATTTATGAAAGATACATCTTTGTTATGAAAAAAATAAAAAAGGAATTAAAGGATTCAAAGATTCTTGGTTGTGGAGCTCCATACATTTTAATGGATGGAATTTATGATATTTTAAGAATCGGACCTGATACAAAAGATGGCTGGAAAGATTATTTCACAAGATTAATCGGTTTTTCTGAAAATGTAGAAGCATTTAATTCCTTAAGAAATACACTTTTTAGGACAATTTCAACACCCAAATTTTTCCTCTCTGATCCAGATGTAGTATTTATTAAACCCAAAAAATTGAATAGTTTTGAAAGAGATTCAATTCTAATAATCGATTACTTTCTATCTAATGTAATTTTTTTCTCTGATCCTCTATACAATCTGAGTGATAATGATTTCTCACTTCTGTTGAAATTAAAAGAGATAAAAAATTATTACATAACTGATTTTAAATTTAATGACTATCTATTTGAATATAAAATTTCTTTTGAGAATAAAATCGTCAATCTTTATGTTAATTTGAGTGATAAAAAAAATAAAATTGATATTAAGGGAGAAGAAATTCTTAATAAAAGAGATGATAATTTTATATATCCGCATGAATCAAGAGTTTTTATTCAAAAATGATTTTATCGATTAATTTAAATCTTGCAATTGATAAAGTTTTATTAGTTGATGAATTTTCTCTTCATAAAGAGAATAGAGTAAGTGTTGTTTCTTCTCTACCTGGAGGCAAAGGAGTTAATGTTGCAAGATGTTTAAGATCTTTCAATAGAACGGTAACTGTGTCTGGTTTTAAAGGCGGGTATAATGGTAAATTTATAGAAGATGGTTTAATAAAAGAGCATATCTATCCCCTGCTTCATGAGATTAATAAAGAAAACAGAGTTTGCAATATAGTAGTTGATAAAAATAATAATGTAATTGAAATTTATGAAGTTGGTCCTGAAATTAGTAAGGAAGAAGGTAATGGTTTATTAGATTTAATTAATAAAAGAATTGAACAGTTTAATTATATAATCATCTCAGGAAGCATTCCAAAAGGACTTGATTTCAATTTTTTCAACAATTTAATTTCAATTATTCGAAATAAAAAAATATTTCTTGACATAAAAGGCGAATTTTTAATTAAATTTCTTGAATCAAGCGATACATTTTTTCTAAAACTGAATGAAGATGAATTCTCAAATACATTTAATATTGAAAGAAGTGAAATTATTAATAATCTAAGAGATATTAAAAGTAAATATAAAATTAAATCAATATGTATAACATTGGGAGAAAAAGGAGCACTTTTTATTTTAGATAATAAAATATATCATATATATTCTGATTTTAATGTGAATGTTGTAAATCCTGTTGGTGCTGGAGACTCTTTTATGGGAGGATTTGTATTTGGAATAACAGAGGGAATGAGTTTTTTGGATTCATTAAAATATGGATTATCAGCATCAATTAGTAATGTGACCTTATATGAAGGAGGAAGAGTCAATTTTAATATTTTTTACGATATTTTAAAAAATATCTATATAAAGGAGGTTTGAATGGATAATTTCTTATGGGGAGTTGCAACAAGCAGTCATCAGGTTGAAGGAGGAAACTTCTATAATGATTGGTGGGAGTGGGAGAAAATGGGAAAGATTAAGACAAATGATTCTTCACATCCAGCCTGCGATCATTACCATCTTTATAAAGAAGATTTTAAATTGATTAAATTTTTAAACAACAATGCTTATAGATTCTCAATCGAGTGGAGTAGAATAGAAAAAGAAGATGGTAAATTTGATGAAAAGGAGATAGAACATTATGTTGATATGTTAAAAGAGCTTAAAAAACTCAACATTGAGCCTCTTTTAACATTACATCATTTTACAATTCCAATCTGGTTAAAAGAAAAAGGAGGATTTTTAAATCCTGAATCAATAGATTATTTTAAAAGATTTGTAAATAAAGTTGTTCCATATTTTAAGGATTATGTTAAATATTGGGTTACAATTAATGAGCCAGTTGTTTTAGCTCTTCTTGGTTATTTTTTTGGATGGTGGCCTCCTGGTGAAAAAAATCTAAAAAAGGGATTAAAAGTAATAAAGAACTTGATACTTTCTCATATGTATGCAAATATTATCATAAAAGAGAACAGGAGTGATTCATTGGTATCAATTGCTCATAATATGATGTTATTTTGTCCTTATAGAAATTTTTTTATGGATAAACTCCTCGTTAATAAAGTTTCATCTATTTATAATGATCTTTTTCTTGATGCTCTTACATCTGGTTATATAAAAAGACCTGTCGGAAATAATGAATTTTATTCAGATTTAAAAGATTCAATTGATTATATAGGAGTTAATTATTACACAAGAGCTTTTGTTGAATTCCATCCTTTCAAATTGTATAACGAGAAAAAAAGAAAAGATGCCATATTAACTGATTTTGGTTATGAATATTATCCAGAAGGTATTTACGAAATATTATCAAATTTAAAAAAATATAATAAAAAAATAATAATTACTGAAAATGGAATTGCTGATAAAGAGGATAAATTAAGAGGAGAATTTATAACAAAAAGTATAGAAGAGATAAAAAAAGCAAAAAAAGAGGGTTTAGATGTTGCTGGATATTTTTACTGGTCTTTAATGGACAATTTTGAATGGGTGGAAGGATATTCTATGAAATTTGGTCTATATGAAGTAGATTTTAAGACACTTGAAAGAAAAATAAGAAAAAGTGCTTACATATATAAAGATATTTGTGAAAAAGGAACTATTTAATCTTTTGGATAGGTTATCGTAACCTTTCTTGTATCAGGATCCCATTCAACATCACATCCTAAATTTTCAGCGACAAATCTAACAGGAAGCATAGTTCTTCCTGAAATAATAAGTGGTACAACTTTTGGATTACTTGGATCAATTGCCCTATCTTTTCCATTAACTTTAGCAATACTTTTCCCTATCCATAAATCAATAGTTATATCCTTAAATTCAATAGTGACTCTTCTTTCTACATCATCCCAGAAAATTTTTGCTCCAAGTGGTTCAACAACATATCTTATAGGTAAAAGAGTTCTTCCCTCAATAATAGTCGGTGGAACATCAATCTGCTGAGGAACATTATTTACATACATAGTTTTATTTCCAATCTGTAAAACAATTACAATTTTTTCAGGCTTTTCTTCTTTTGGCACTGTCTTCACATATACTTCAATTGTATAAGCTCCGCCATTAGAGCTTATTTCAATTTTCCCATATGAAATTTCATTTTCTCTTAAATTAGAACTGTTTATTGTTACCTGAATTCTAACTTCATTTCCTGAAAATGTTTTTTCACTTAAAATTATCCAAGATTGAGATACTGAGATAGTTCCAGTTAAAAGCCCTCCTCCTTTATTTGAAATAACAAACATTTTACTTACTGAATCCCCTTTTTTAACCTCTCCAAAATTTAATGTGTTTGTATCAACATAAATTTCAGGATTAGGTTCAACTACATTTATGTTTATTTCTACAGTTTCTTTACCTCCATTTGATTCAACATAAATAAAACCTTTATATTTTTGACCTGAAGTGAGATTGGAAGCGTTTAAAGTTACATTAATTAATAGGCTATTTCCTTCAAAATTTGTTGTTTCAAATTCTATCCAATTGACATTGGTTGATAAAGTGCCAAAAAGTTTTCCACCCCCTAAATTTTTAATGGCTATCTGTATGGTTTTTTTGTTGCCTCTATTTATATTTCCATAATCAAGTATCTTAGGTGTGACAGATAGTTTTGCAGGTAAACTTGCAGTTTTTAGTACAACAGCAACTTCTTGATTACCACCATTAGATTTTATTGTTATCTTGCCTTGGTAACTTTTTTCCATTTCAAATCCATTAGTATCAACAGTAACATTTATAACGACATCATTACCTGAAAATTCTGTTGGAAATATTTTTATCCAATAAACAGAAGACTCAAGAGTCCCTGTTAGTGTTCCTCCTCCAACATTTTTTATATTTAAACTTAATATTTTTTGTGAATTAACTTCAACCTCTCCAAAATCTAAAGTAATTGGTTCAACTTTTAATGATGGTGGAGGTTGTGATACAAAACATCTTAAAGAAGAATCTAATCCAACAGTAAAAAGTTTGTTATCTTGAATTAGGAAATCGTTAAAAAATCCTTTTTCAAACTTTTCATACCAAGATGTTGAGCCATTTTTATCGATTGAAAGCATATATAAAGTTGATGCATTATCTCCTATAAATATATATTTATCAGTTACGACAGGAGAAGTATCAAATTGCCCTGGTAAATTTCTTTCCCATCTTGCTTTACCAGTTCTTAAATCAATGCAGGCAAGTTTTCCATTCCTTCCGAGAATTATTGCTAAATCACCAGAAATTGCAGGAGTTGTAGTAGTATCCTGACTTAATGAATAATACCAGTCCTGATTTTTAGTTGTTCTATTTATTACGAGTAGTTGTCCAGAACTATTTAAAACATAAACATAATTTTCCTTTATAATTGGTGTTGACTTAACATTAGGACCAACTGTTTTTTTCCATAAAAGAGCACCTGTTAATGGATGAACAGCATAAAGATATCCATCCTGAGAAATGAAAAATATTGATGAATCATCACCAGAAATTGCTGAATTTATTTTATTGTTTGTTGAAAATGGAGTGTTCCATACTTCTTTACCTGTTATTTTATCAAAAGCATAAACAAGTCCATTATCAGCACCAAAATATACAATATTTCCTACAATAAGAGGTGCAACATATATTTTTGAATATGTAATATATCTCCAAAAATATTTTTGAGGGTTATTTTCATCTAAACAGAAAAAATAGCCATCAATACATCCAAAATAAATTTTTCCATTATCATAAGTTGGAGCACCTATTATTGCTCCATCTGTTTCATAAGTCCATAATACATCACCAGTTTCAGAATCAAAGCAATATAAATTTTTATCTCCAGATCCAACAAAGATTTTTCCGTTTGAAAAAATTGGTGAAGAAAAATTTGCATTACCGGTATATCTAAATGCTTCCATTAATGGAGGTGAAAAAAGAGAATCAGAATACCCCCATCTTTGTGTATTTCCACGATATGTATTCCACATAATTTCATTACTAAAAACAATTTTAAAACTCATTAATAGTATGATAATCAAGGCTAAAGAGAAAAATTTTTTCATAAAATCTCCTTTCATTTTTTATATATTTTTATTTTTTAATTATATCACTTAAAAAAATTTTAAAAATGATTAAAAATAGCTACCTAACAATCACAAATCATATTATTTCAGTAGTATCTAATGGTATGGTATATTGATATTCGAACTTACACACATTCTTGACAATTAGTCAAATTATTATAATATAAATTGGGAAAGGGCGGTTAGTTCAGAGGAAGAACGCTTCGTTGACACCGAAGAGGTCAGTGGTTCGAGTCCACTATCGCCCACCATTTTTTTATTTTTAAAAATTTTAAAATTAAGGAGATATATGAAAGTAGAGATTTTCTTAGAAAATCTAAATAATAATTTTTTTATTAATGAAGGAGATAATTTATTTTCTCTTTTAAATAATCTCGATAATGTAGATGAAATTGTTGGTGCTAAAATAAACAACAATTTGATTGTAGATTTTTATTATAAACCAAAAGAGGGAGATAAAATTAAGTTTCTGAAAATAGAGGATGAAGAATCGCTGACAATTCTAAACCACTCAACTTCTCATATAATGGCATATGCGGTAAAAAAACTTTATCCTGAAGCTAAACTTGCAATTGGACCATCAATTAAAAATGGTTTTTATTATGACTTTTATATTAACAAAACATTTACACCAGAAGATTTAGTTGAAATTGAAAACAAGATGAAAGAGATATTAAAAAATATCCTTAAATTTGAGAGATTTGAAATGAATAAGAACGAAGCAAAAGAATTGTTCAAAGAAGAAAAATTTAAACTCGAACTTATAGATGATATTGAGGGTGATACTGTTTCTATTTATAAAGTTGGTGAATTTGTTGATCTTTGTAGAGGGCCTCATCTTAAAGATACAACTTTGATAAAAAACTTTAAAATTTTATCATCTTCATCAAGTTATTGGAGAGGAGACGAAAATAGAGAAATTCTTCAAAGAATATATGGGACTTCATTTTTTGATGAGAATTCATTAAATAGTTATCTTGAGAGGTTAAAAGAAATTGAGAAAAGAGATCATAGAAGGCTTGGAAAAGAACTTGATCTTTTCAGTATTCATCCAGAAGAAGCTGGTCCTGGCTTTATCTTTTTCCACCCAAAAGGTGGAATGATAAGAAAAATAATAGAAGATTTCGAAAGAGAGGAACACCTTAAAAGAGGTTATCAATTTGTTTATACTCCACATATTGCAAAAGCAAAACTCTGGGAAATTTCTGGTCACCTTTCATATTATAAAGATAATATGTATTCTCAAATAGAGGTTGATGATGTTCCATATCTTGTTAAACCAATGAATTGTCCAGGACATATATTGATTTACAAATCAAGAACAAGGAGTTATAAAGAACTTCCTTTAAGATTTTTTGAACTTGGGACAGTTTATAGATATGAGAGATCAGGAGTTTTGCATGGATTATTAAGAGTTAGAGGGTTTACTCAAGATGATGCTCATATTTTTTGTACTGAAGATCAACTTGAAAATGAAATAATCGGAGTTTTAAATTTTGCTATTTTTATGATGAAAACCTTTGGTTTTGAAAATTATGAAATATATCTTTCAACAAGGCCTGAAAAATTTGTTGGTTCTATAGAATTATGGGAAAAAGCAACTAATGCTTTAATTAAAGCTCTTGAAATAGAAAAAATTGATTATAAGATAGATCCGGGTGAAGGTGTTTTCTATGGACCAAAAATTGATATTAAACTCAAAGATTCTCTTGATAGATTATGGCAGGGACCAACTATTCAGGTGGATTTTAATTTACCACAGAGATTCAATCTTACATATATGGGTAATGATGGCAAAGAGCATACACCTGTTATGATACATAGGGTTGTTCTTGGTTCGATCGAAAGGTTCTTTGGTGCTCTTATTGAAAATTATGCAGGTAATTTTCCATTATGGTTGTCTCCTGTACAGATAAAAATTTTAACAGTTACTCAAGATGTTGAAGATTATGCAAAAGAGGTATATAATAAACTTTTTGAAGCTGGTTTTAGAGTTGAATCTGATTTTTCAAATGATGCCTTGCAAGAAAAGATAAAAAATGGGGAAATAGAAAAAGTTCCCTATTTATTTGTGATTGGAAAAAAAGAAAAAGAAAAAAAGGAGGTTGCAGTGAGAAAAAAGAATCAAGGAAATCTTGGTAATTTTTCTATAGATGATATAATTGATAACCTTAAAAAGGAGGTCGAGAACAAGAAGTGAGCGATGATTCAATGGGGGTGATCTTCAATTAAAGAGGATACTTTAAGAGTTAATAAAGCGATTAAGGCAAAGGAGGTTAGAGTTATTGATAATGATGGAAAACAATTGGGAGTCTTTCCGATAGAACAAGCACTTTCTCTTGCAGAAGAAAAAAATTTAGATCTTGTTGAAATAAATGCAAATATAAATCCCCCTGTTTGTAAAATTGTAGATTATGGAAAATTTAAGTATGAATTAACTAAGAAAAAAAAAGAAGCAAAAAAGAAACAGGTTACTTTTGATGTAAAAAATCTCGAATTGAGACCTTTTATAGGAAAAGGAGATTTACAATATAAAGTAAAAAATGCAAAGGAATGGCTAATCAATGGAGATAAAGTAAGAATATCAATTTATTTTAGAGGTAGAGAATTAGTGAATAAAGAAAAAGGTTTTGAGTTATTAAGAAGTGTTATTAATCAACTTAAGGATGTAGGCGTTGTCGAAAGAGAGCCCTTTTTCCAGGGCAAAAGGATTGAATGCTTAATAGGTCCAATAAAAAAAGGAGGAAACAAGGATGCCCAAATTAAAAATCTCGAAAACAGCAAAGAAGAGGTTTAAGGTAACTGGAAGTGGAAAGATAATGAGAAGAAGAACAGGACATTCTCATCACCTTGAGAAGAAAAAATCAAATAAAAAAGTTAAACAGTTAAGATATAAAGAGGTTTCTAAAGAAGATGAAAAAAATGTTAGAAAGATAATAGGCTTAAGGAGGTAATTTATGGCAAGGATTAAAGGTGGCCAATATACAAGGAGAAGAAGAAAAAAGACATTAAGACTTGCTAAAGGTTTCAAAGGCGCAGCATCAATTAGATATCGTGTCGCAAGAGAATCAGTAGAACACTCATTGCATTATTCTTATGTTGGAAGAAGATTAAAAAAGAGAGATATGAGAAGCTTGTGGATTACAAGGATTAATGCAGCTCTTAAAGAATTTGGAATATCTTACTCAAGATTTATCCATGGGCTTAAGAAGGGTTCAATCCTGATTAACAGAAAAATGCTTTCAGAATTAGCAATTAATGATAAAGAAAGTTTTTCTTATATTGTTAATCAGGCAAAAGAAATTTTAACAAAGGAGGTTTAATATGGTAGAAAAGGACGAGGAGTTTTCTAAAAAAGATGAAGAAAACTTCGAAGAGTTAGAATCAAAAGAAGAGGAAGAAGAAACAAAAGAAGAGGAAGAAGAACCAAAAGAAGAGGAAAGTTCTGAAGATGAAAAGTTAGGAGAAGAAGAGATCAGAAATATTATTTCTGAAATGGAAGAAGAAACAAAAGAGGAAGTCGAAGAAGAAGTAAAAGAGGAATTAGACGAAGTAAGAAAAATTACAGAAGATTATCTTCCGAGAAAATTCAAGAAAGGGGAAATTATACCCGCAGTAGTTGTTAAAGTTGAGGATGATGGTGCTCTTGTCAGTGTTGGTAGAAAATTTGAAAATTATATTCCTTTAAAAGAGTTGACAAAAGAGAAAAATGTTTCTGCAAGGGATATAGTAAAAGAAGGAGAAGAGATAAATGTTTATGTTGTTAGACCAGAAGGTCCAACGGGTGAACTTGTACTTTCAAAAAGAAGAGCTGATTATGAATCAGCTTGGAGAGATTTAAAAGAGGCTTTTGATAACAAGAAAGATATAGAAGGAACTGTTACGAGAGTTGTTAAAGGTGGATTACTTATTGATTTAGGACTCCCTGCATTTTTACCAAGAACCCAAATAGAATTAAATGTTGTAAGAAGAAAAGAACTTAATAATTATCTCAACAAAACACTAAAGGTAAAAATAATTGAATTTGATAGAGAGATAAGAAAGATTATCTGTTCAAGAAGGGTTATCCTTGAAGAAGAGAAAGAAAAAGAGAGAAAAGAATACTTTTATGAATTAAAGAAAAAAGAAGGGGAAACAGTTGTTGGTACTGTTGTAGGAATAGTTGAATTTGGAGTTTTTGTAGATCTTGGTAAAGGAATTGAAGGATTAATTCATCTTTCTGAGTTAACTTGGGGACCAAGAAAACCAGCAAGAGAGATTGTTAGAAAGAAACAAAAAGTTAAAGTAAAAATTTTAAATGTCAATCCAGAGGAAGAAAGGGTATCACTTTCTTTAAGACAAACAAAACCACATCCATGGGAAAATATTGAAGAGAAGTATCCTGTAGGAACTATTGTTAAAGGAAAAGTTATAAGATTTTTACCTTTTGGTGCAGTTGTAGAAATAGAAGAAGGTATTACAGGACTAATACATATATCACAGATAACACTAAAGAAGATTAAAAAACCAGAAGAAGCTCTTCAAATAGGTCAGGAAGTTGAAGCAAAAGTTGTTGAACTAAAACCTTCAGATAGAAAAATGCGTCTCTCAATTAGAGCTCTTAATGAAGAGGAAATAAGAAAGAAAGTTGTTGAAGAGAAAAAATTTGAATCTGAGTATATTGTTGACGAAGAAGAAGTAGAAAAACTAAAATATCTTAAAGGTTAATAGACATTTTAAATTTCTATAAAGAAAAAATCCTCTTTAAATAAATCTATTATTAAAAATATTTTAATGCTTGACAGGGAAGTTGAAAAAAATTTATTAGAGAAGGCAAAAGAGGATAAAGAGGCCTTTGGTATAATTTTTGAAGAATATTTTTCCCTAATTTTAAATTATATATTTGGAAGAATAGGTTTAAAAGAAGAAGCAAAAGATTTAACAGAAGAGGTATTTACAAAAGCACTTCTTTCAATCGATAGTTATAAAGACAGGGGGATTCCTTATTCAAATTATCTGATAAAAATAGCAACAAATCTTGTTAATAATTTCATAAAAAAGAATAGTAAATTTATTCTAAAAGATGATATTGAAATTGAATATAAAGAGGATTTATTAGATATCGAAGAGAAAAAGTTTTTTTATATTCAAAAAGCACTTTTAAAATTACCACTAAATTATCAAAATATTCTTACATTAAAAATATTTGAAAAGAAAAAAATTAAAGAGATAGGTGAAATCTTAAATTTAAATGAAAATACGGTTAAAACAATTTTAAAAAGAGGGACTGAAAAGTTAAAAAAAGAGCTCGAAAAAGATGAAACTTTTTTAAAAGATTTTAGTTTATAAATATGATGGAAAAATTTGATGAATTTTTAGAAGATATTAAAAAACCAGAAATTGAAGATGAAGAGTTCAAAAAAGAACTCAAAAATAAACTATTTGTTCTTTATGAAAAAAGAAAAACATTAAAGAAAAGGAGAGTTTTATTAAGAAGTTTATCGTATTCAATTGTTATTTTGTTGATAATTATTCCCACTTTATTTATTTTAAATAAAATATCTATCCAATATCCTTCTGATGAAAATGAATATTTAGTAAGAAATTACCGAAGTCAATATGGGGAGAAAATATTAAAGATATTAGAAAATGATGAATTGTTAGAAGAAAAAATAGAGAATGATGAATTAGTAAAAATTTATAAAAGTGGTGTAAAAGTATATGAAAAAGATGGTAATTTTGAAAGAATAATTTCAGGTGAAGAAAATTTAGAAGAACATAATATAAATTCAAAAGATTTAGTAGATTTGATTAAAAAAGAAGATTTAAAATCTTTAACAATAAGTTCAAATAATATTGATAAAGTTTTAGAAATTTTTAAGAACGATGAAAGATTTGATTTTGTTAATAAAGACACAATAAAAGATTTAATTAATATCGATGAAAGTTTGATATTAGTTTCAGTTAGCGAAAATAATAATTATTGGATTTTTTTAATTGATTCAGAAATAAACAAAATAATCTATTTCGAATATCCATTATAAAAATAATTCTCAAAAATTTGAAACTATTTTTCTCTATTTTTGTTTATATCATTAGGAGGTGAAACTATGAAAAAAGTCTTAACACTTTTTTTGGTTTCAGTATTGATTTTGGTGGTTTCCCTTATGGGAATAAGTTTTGCTAAGACTGATGTAAATGAAGTAACAGATGTTACATCAGAAAATTCAATAACTGTATCTGGTCAGGGAATTGTTTATGCAAAACCAGATGTTGGATATGTGAATGTTGGAGTTGAAATTCAAAGGTTAACAGCAAAAGAGGCTTCTGAAGAGAATGCAAAAATAATGAACCAAATAGTTTCAGCATTATTAAAATTGGGAGTTAAACAAGACGATTTAACTACAGTAGATTATTCAATTCAACCAGTTTATAACTATCCAGAAAAAGAAGCACCAGTTTTAGTTGGTTATGTGGTAAGAAACAACTTAAGTATTAAAATAACAAAAAAACTCAGCAATGGAGAACTTGATACAGGATTTTTGAGTGAAGTTCTTGATACTGCTACTTCAAATGGTGCAAATGTAATTTCAGGATTAAGCTTTGATATTTCAAATAAAGATGAGTTAAAACTTGAGGCAATTAAGATTGCAATGGAAGATGCTAAGAAAAAAGCAGATGTCGCATTAGAAGTTGTTGGTGAAAAAATAAAAGGAGTTGCAGAAATTAATATTTCAGATGTTTCTTATCCTGTCTATAGAGATTTAAAAAATATTACATCGGAAATGGTAACTCCAATTTTTACAGGAACTCAATCTGTTCAAGTTACAGTTAATGTGAAATTTATCTTTTAAACTAACTAAAAAAGTTAAAGATTTAAAAGATTTTACTGGGAGGTTTAAAAAACCTCCCTTAATTTTTTTATTGCATTTTTTAATATCTTTTTGTCGTTTTTATATGTAACATATTTTAATGCTTCATCAAAATAAAACCATCCATAACCTAAAAAAGTTTTTTCAATATTGACTGATACATCACTAACTATAAAAAGATAATAATAAACAGTTTTTTCAAATTGTTCATCGTTTGTCATATATTTATAATTTGTATTACCAATTTCAATACCTTTTTCATTCGCTATAATTCCTGTTTCTTCAAAAATTTCTCTTATTGCAGTTTGAATTAAATTTTCCCCTTCTTTAACCTTGCCTTTTGGAAAAACCCAACTTTTTTCTCTTTTTAAAAGAAGAACTTTATTTTGATAAATAATTACTCCACCAGCAGAAATCAATTTTTTCATAATTCAATTCTATTTTATTATTACTAAATTTACAAATAAAATATAAAAAAAATTTGGACATCTTTATTTTTTTTATCCAAGAAAGTATATAATAATTTTATCAATACTTTCTAAATTTTTTATTAAGTCGAAATAAAATTAGACAAAATAGGAAATTAGGGA
>ERZ795046.395-NODE-395-length-54701-cov-35.484720_pt1 | contig 54701 bp, 59 predicted proteins | sample MGYA00375130_ERZ795046 | MGnify/ENA primary metagenome ERZ795046 (study PRJEB30175, sample SAMN05720202) | activated sludge metagenome | isolation source: anaerobic digester from wastewater treatment plant | place: Japan | collected 2015-05-15 ... | reverse complement strand
ACTTATCCGGTTATCTAGGTGTAATAGGAGATGATCCGGAGGATGTAAGCGAGCGTGATTTAGATCATCCGGCACTTGAGATCGGAGAGCACTTAAACTGTTTCACGCAACTTGCGGGTTTCTTCTGTTGTAATGGCAAACCGTACAAAGACCTCTTTCAGTGCAGGGTCTTTGATAGCGGAAGCTAATTCCCTTATTCTTTGGACCTCACCGGCAGGAAGGGCTTGTCTGCGCGCTCTTCGAACCCCTTCACCTTTTCGTCCTCCCGGCTGTTCCGTAGGTTCGTGTAAGCTCCTCCCGGTGGCTCTAAATCTTATATCTTTTACGGTTCCTCCGCCCAACCGCCGATTTAACTGCTTTAAGATATCTCGTTTCAACAACGATAATTCAGTAGCCCATACAGAGTTCTTAACCTCAACGAACAGTATTCCGTCTCTGCACGTAACTGCCTTGGAGACCTTGGCTGCAGCAGGGCCCACTACGTCTTCCCACATGGCAACAGCCTGGGAACGCTTGACTTTTCTGACTATCCCGAGTCTGCGCAAGCTGCTTTGGATAGCTACGTTAATCCTGACTGTCATCAGTTGGCCTCCTGGACAGAGCCGGCTTGTACAAGAAAGATCTTTCCGGGCTCCGAAAGCTCATCAACGATCTTTTCATCCGTCGTAGTGATAACAGTCTGAATACCCCGATCTATGTACTTCCACAGATGGGCCCTTTTTTCGGGGTCCAGTTCACTTGATACGTCATCCAAGAGGAGGATGGCGTCTTCCCCCATCTCACTCCTGATGAAATCAAGCTCTGCCAAGCGCAGGGCCAGCACTGCAGCTCGTTGTTGACCCTGGGAACTGAAGGCTCTCATATCAGTGCCGTCCAAGGTGAATACCATATCATCCCTATGAGGGCCTACCAAAGTAACGCCTCGCATGAGTTCATCTTGCCTTAGCTTGACGAGCTCGTCATGAAACAAGGCTGACCACTTCTTGGTCATTCCCTGTTCATCAGCCTGTTCGTCAGAGAGAAAAGGCCTTTCAACATCAAATGAAGGACGGTAAATAAGCTTAAGAAGGCCTAAAGAGGAAATATCCCTCCACGCATTCTGCGCCAGAGCTGAAAACTCTTGAATAACCTTAGCCCTTCTCACCATTATGCGCACGCCTACAGATACCAATTGCTCGTCCCAGACATCCAATGCTGCTTTGACATGTATAGAATCTACCTTATGGCGTGCATCTTTTAGGTATGTATTACGTTGTATTAAAATCCTCCGGTAATCGGCCAGGTCCTTACGGTACCGCTCGTTTACTGCAGATATCTCCGAGTCCAGGAATTTCCTTCGCTCAACAGGCCCCCCCTTAATGATCCTTAGGTCATCAGGGCCGAATATTACAACGTTTGCAGCACCGATATAGTCAATAGCAGTATCTTGATGAACGCCGTTTAAGCGAATTCTCTTCCCTCTTTCGGGACTGAAAGCAACTTCCACAAGGAGGTCTCCGTTCTTTCGGATAAACCGCGAAGCAGTGTAGAACGTTGACTCTCCCCACCTGACAAGCTCCATGTCACGGGATGTTCTGTACGACTTTCCGGTGCCACATAAATAGACAGCCTCTATTATGTTTGTCTTCCCTTGTCCGTTATTACCCAAGAGTATGTTTTTCCCGGGAAATAATTCTATATCGAGGGCAGTATAGTTCCGGAAATTCCTCAATCTCAGCTTGTCAAGGAGCATACTCTGCATCCTCCGTTACTTCGTAGACAATCCCTTCAACGTTCTCAACTTCCACTTTATCCCCGCTCTTGAGCTTTCTTCCTCTTTGAGTTTCTATTTCTCCGTTCACAAGAACATAGCCTGATTGTATGAGCTCCTTGGCGTGGCCTCCGGTACTTGCGAGACCTGCCCATTTTAAGAATTGATCAAGCCTGATTACACTTCCGCTTATTGCGATTCTTTCAACTCTCGTCTTCTCCATAATAAGGCAACTTGACTCCTACCGCGCCTATACATTTAGCGATACAGGCATTATAAGATACAGGAACCTGACAGGTTTAGCCGGCTCACTTTCTACTTGGGTGAGAATAACCGGGCTTGTGCTTCCTCCTGTCATCTTGATAGCTATCTCGTCATCGTCTACAGCTTTCAGCACATCAGTAATAAACCTTGCCTTTAAAGCAATTTCTCCGTTCCCCTCTGTAACCTTGATTGCTGAGATCTCGTCCAGTGCCCTCCCCACTTCCGGAGCATTAGCACTCACCGTGAGTGTCGTATCTCGCGCACTGAGACGGACAGTTCCAAACTCATCTTGGCCCATAATAGATACGCGTTCCACGCTTTCCTGGAAAGCTTCCCTTTCCACGACTATCAACGTACTGTGCTGCTGTGGGATTACCCTTTCGTAACTTGGAAATTGGCCTTCAATCAACCTGCTTACAATCGTCGTATCTGTCCACTTGAAAGCTACCTGGTTTTCCGATGCGTATACCTCTACTTCCTCGTCAGAATTCTGAAGTATTCTTGCTACTTCGTTGAGAGCCCTGGCAGGGATGAGTAAGCCTTTGTCCCTTTTCCGAGAAAAGCCGTTCTCAGAAGAAACCCGTGTTAAAGCTAATCTAAATGAATCTGTAGCCACCAGCTTAACTTCGTTTTCGTCAAACTCCATGAAAACACCGGTAAGGAAAGGCCTGGTTTCTTCCGTAGCCACGCAAAAAGCCGTCATTTTGATGAAATTGGCAAGTTCCTTCCCGGCCACTTTCCACCATGCTATCTCAGGCACTTCAGGGAACAATGGATACTCAGCCGGATCCATGGAATTAATCTCGTATACCGCTTTTCCGCTTGAAATAACGGCAACTCTTTTTTCAGAGTCATATCTGAGTACGACTTCTCTTTCCGGCAATCTACGAACTATCTCCCCCAGATACTTCGCAGGAAGAACCATCCGAAAACTGCCTGTAAGCGAGCTGGGAACATAGGTCTCTATGTACGACTCGAGATCAGTTCCGATAAGGTGAAGGCCCTTATCCGATGTTTCTATCAGCATTCCCTGTAGAATAGGCAGTGTACTCCTGGATGAAACACCTCTTTGCACTATAGCTACACCTTTTGCCAAAAGCTCTCTGTCACAAGAGACTGCATTATCAGTACCCGGTAGGTTATTCATTCAGAGGTTCCCCCTTTTTCAATACATACTTTCAACAAGTAGTACTACTAATACGATTTTCTAGTACTTGTACACTTTCGTAGTACTAGTAGTAGGGCCTGTTGATTTGTGGATAAGTCGTTGTACGCAATGACATCAATGAGATCCCGCTGTGGACAAGCATGTGGATTTCCCGCACAGTTTGTCCACATAATCCAGAGATAAATCTAGTTCAGAAAACCATCAACAAAGTCTCCACAAGTAATGAGCAAAGTGCTAACAGACAATCCACACCCGGGCTTCTCCTTATCCTTATAAATAAGTAAAGATCAAGTCATTTCTTTAAGTTTAGAGATGATCTCCTTGACAGAGGCGGCAAGAGCAGGGTCCTGCTGTATATCGTCTTGTATCTTTGAACACGCATGCATCACGGTAGTATGGTCGCGTCCGCCGAATTCATCTCCTATCCTAGGCAAAGATGCTTCAGTCAGTTCTCTTGATAGGTACATTGCGATCTGCCGTGGATACGTAATATTCCTAGTTCTTTTCTTAGATTTCAGATCATCCATTGATACACGGAAGTATTGGGCTACTGCCTGCTGCACCTGATATATAGAGACCTGTCTCGGCCTTTGAGCAGGGATCAGATCACGCAAGCAATCGGCTGCCGCGGCAACTGTCATCAGACGATTATGAATCGAGCAATGAGCAGCTACCCTGGTTAATGCTCCTTCCAGTTCACGGATGTTTGAACGTATCTGGTTTGCTATGTAGACTAAGACATCTTGAGGTATGTCAAGCCCTTCTTGTTGGGCTTTCTTGTTTAAGATAGCGATCCTTGTTTCGAGGTCAGGAGGTTGGATATCAGATATCAAACCCCATTCAAATCGGGAACGCAGGCGGTCTTCCAGTGTAGGAATCTCCTTAGGAGGACGGTCGCTTGAGATGACTATCTGCTTCCCTGCTTCGTGCAACGCATTGAAAGTATGGAAGAATTCTTCTTGTGTGCGCTCCTTCTGGGCTAAGAACTGGACATCGTCGATTAAGAGCACGTCCACATTGCGGTACCGCTCGCGAAACTCCATGGTTTTATCGTCTCTGATAGAGTCGATAAGATCGTTTGTGAACTTCTCGCAAGGGGCATACACGACTTTGGCATTGGGTGAGCGTTGTAAGACGAAGTGCCCTATTGCCTGCATGAGATGGGTTTTGCCCAGCCCTACTCCACCGTAGATAAAAAGAGGATTGTAAGCTTTGCCCGGCGCTTCAGCTACTGCAAGGCATGCTGCATGTGCAAACATATTGCTGTTTCCCACAACAAAAGTCTCAAAAGTGTACTTAGGATTGAGTTTTGCAACGTACATATCATCTCCGGGCAAGGAAACCGGACTAACCTGGTCACCGGCAATAAGTGACGGCCCAACAGAAGGATCGCCTGAAACATACGTTACATCCATATCCTTGCCTGTAATAGCCTTTAGAGTGCCGACGATATCTTCACGGTAGTTGTCAGTTAGAAACTTCCTGCCTATGTCATGAGGCGTCTTGACAACTATCGTATTCCCGTTAAGTTTTATTCCTTCGGTATTTCTGAACCACGTTTCATAGCTTGGTTTCGATACTTTCGATTGCATAATCTCAAGTACCTGACCCCAAAGCGTGGCAGCCTGTTCAGCCATGGACCCTACCCCCTGAAACCCTGATAAACACCATATAATAGGTTATCCCGCAATATAGGGGAGAAATGCAATACCTTTCGAGGTTAATTTACGTTTTCCTGAAGAATCTACAGTCTGTATTAGACCATGGTTTTCCAAAACGACTAAATCCCGATAAGCCGTGCTAAGGCTAATTGATAATTCCTTCGCCACCAAAGAAGGTCCTCCTTCACCTTCTTCCGCAAGTATCATGAAAACCTTTTTCTGTCGATGGGAAAGGATATTGTGGAGCTTTTCATATGTCTCGGAATTATCGATTACCCCGGGTGCGCGTTGAGCCGTGGAAGGCTGGGATGGCGTACCGCTTGCACCGGCAGGCTTCTCTTTCACTACGCGAGCAGGCTCTTTACCTTCCTTTGAACACGAAAGAGTAATGACACACCCTTGTTTCAGGTTGTCTTCTATTAAGATGGTTCCGCCGATAGATCGCATGGAATCTTTCACTATGGGAAGGCCTGAACCTACTCCCCTTACGATTTCTTTCATTTTCGATGATGCTGTGGTGAAACCTGGAAGGAAAGCCTTTTCTTTGTCTGGAATACCCGGACCTTGATCAGACACTCTGATAGTATTCCCATCAGGAAGAATCGTTATGACAGCTTCCTGTATGTCAGCGTGAAGGAGGTTTTCCACAACTTCCTTTATAGCTATGTACGGTAAAGTGCTTCCTTTGTCATGGGCAAGGGCATAGGTTTTTGATGATACTTCATTTAATAGCTCAGCGTAGTCACTTGACCTGATATCTACTATTCGCGGTAGTGTACTAAGGGAATCGTACACTGCGATTCTGACACCGCGCTCCTGTTCTCTCCAGGACGATTCATGAGGGTTGGAACAAGTCGAAAAGTGCCTGTCATGCGTTTCAATTCGTTTTCCGAAAAGACGTGAAAAAAGGCGTATCATTTCGTTGCCATGCCTTTCACCCTGAGTTTTCCACAGGCCTTTCCACAATATGTGGAAAGATGTCAAGCAAGTCACCATTCACAGGAAACTAACGTTCTATCCACAGGGAATCCACAGATTTTGTGGATAAAGCTACGACAGTTAGGAGGCGGTTTTCTCTTTAAAACATGCAGTCTAGCTCGTTATATGTATTATCCACAGGCGATTTCAGAAAGCGGCGAAAGTCTTGTAGAATACTCACTTAAGATATCAACGGTTTACCCACAAGGTTATCCACAGCCTGTGCATAAGTGTTTGCTTGCGGGGGAAAACTATACCTCTTACCAACATTTATGGAAAGACTGGAAAAGTCCACATGCTTATCTTAGCAAACGTTTCAAGAGTAGACAAGTGTTGAGAGCAGGAGGAGCAGTATAGGAGTTTGGGGTGTGGCGGCAAGTGGTGAAAACAGGGTATTGTTGTCCTACGAAAAACGGAAAAATGTACGTGAAATAACGGTTAAGTCCGGGAAGCTTGACACACAGAAAGGCGTTACCTTATACTCGTATTTGTACAGGGTGGTCCAGTGGGGGATTTAGGAGGTCGATTAATAATGAAAAGGACTTATCAGCCGAAAGTAAGGCGCAGAGCAAGGCGCCATGGTTTTATGAAGAGAATGCGGACACGGGGAGGCCGCAGGGTCATTAAGATGAGGCGCCGGAGAGGGAGAAAGCGCCTGACCGTATAAATCCGATAATGCCGAAAGCAAGGCAAGGTGCCGCCGATGCAAAAAGTAGAGCGACTCCGTAAGAATGAGCAGTTTCGTAAGGTATTCCAGTCCGGAAAAGCATATGTCGGCGACATGGTTGTCGTGTATGCTCTTGAAAACGCTTTACCTTACAACAGGGTCGGCATAACGGTTAGCAGGAAATTAGGTGGCGCCGTCGAAAGGAACCATTTAAAAAGAATCATGAGGGAAGCGTGGCGAGCGTGTCAAGGCGATTTGAGAATGGGAAAGGGCTTTGACCTGGTCCTTACGCCAAGGATGAAGGCGAAGACCGCTTCTTTCCGGGAGATTTCCAACCAATTGCACAGGCTGTTGGTGAAAGCCGATATCGTTGAAACAGATGGGGAAAAGTCTGACATAGCTCAGGAAGTAAGGGCTGACATGGAAAATGGCAATGAAAAGTCTGGCTGAAATCGCACAACGCATCGAGTTAGGGCTTATCGCTTTCTACAGGAGATGGATATCCTCCAGAAAACCGAGGCCTACATGCAGATTTCACCCCACGTGTTCGGCATATGCATACGAAGCTATCAGCAAGTACGGTGCATTGAAAGGTACATATATTGCCATAAGGCGCTTGGTCAAGTGCCACCCCTTCCATCCCGGAGGATGGGACCCTGTACCTTAGAGATTAGTGTTTTGACATGGAAGCGACAGGAGGTCAGAGCTCTTGACTTATATTTCACAAGTAATCAATTTGCTGGTGCAATTTCTTTCAAATGTTACCGGCAGCGACGGATTAGCAATAATAGCGTTTACCGCCCTTTTGAAGCTGGTGCTCTACCCGATCACCGTCAGGCAGACCAGATCTATGGAAGAAATGAAGCTGCTTCAGCCGAAAGTGCAGGAGCTTCAGGAGAAGTACGGATCTCAAAGCGAGGAATACCAAAGGCGTGTTCTTGAACTGTACAAGAGCTACAACATCAATCCTCTCGGTGGTTGTCTGCCTACTCTGATTCAGTTGCCCATCATCTGGGCGCTTTTTGCGGCGCTGAGGACATACGAGTTCACGCAGCCGTTTCTTTGGATACCTGACCTTCAAAAGCCTGACTGGATCCTCGCTATCGCTGCAGGCGGGTTAACCTATGTTCAATCCGCTATGATGTCCACTGAGGCCAGCCAGAAAATGATGACGATCTTTATGAGCGGGTTCATTCTGTATCTTGGAGGGACTCAGTTTCCGGCTGCTGTTACCTTGTACTGGGTGGTAACTATCGTATTTGATGTGGTGCAGCGTTGGCTAATCAGCCGAAGCCCGGCAATGAAGAAGCGTGTTGAAGAATTATCTTCACATTCAGAGAAAGGGAGTACACCCAGGGCCTTGCTTGATACTCCAGAGCAGGGCAGCAAGGGGGAAGACTAAAAATGGTTCGAAGCGTTGAGAAAAGCGGCAAGACTGTAGAAGAAGCGGTTCAAGATGCTTTGAAGGATTTGGGTCTGTCGCAAGATGAAGTAGACATTGAAATCCTTGAGGAGCCCTCAAGAGGGATCCTAGGACTTGTCGGTCAGAGATTGGCACGTGTTAAAGTGACCGAAAAGATGAGTTTGAAAGATGAAGTCTATAAGTTTTTTGAAAGACTGATTGACTATATGGATCTGGGGGATATTACGATTGAGTCGTCTTTTGACGATGGTACGCTGGAGTTTAAGGTGTTCGGCGATGAGGTGGGAGTGCTCATCGGAAGGCGCGGTGCCACTCTTGATGCAGTTCAGTACCTGGTAAATCTTGTTGCCGGTAATTGTTCTAGGCGGCGCGAGGCCTCCGGAGAACCTGCAGAGGAGATTAGGATTCTGGTTGATGCCGGCGGGTATCGCAGTAGAAGGGTGGCATCTTTGAGGCGTCTGGCCAAGTCTGTGGCTGCGCGAGTCCGGAGAGACGGAGGAGCAATCCGTCTGGAGCCAATGAACCCGATGGAGCGCAGAATAGTCCATCTTGCCGTCCAAGAGTGCAGCGGTGTGGAATCCTTCAGTGAAGGTGAAGATCCGTATAGATATGTGGTTGTTGCACCAAAAGAAGCGTGAACATAACAGAGGAAAGCAGAATAGGAAGAAGCGCGTGTCTTTATGACACGCTTTTTCATTATATGCTACACTTTTGGTGAGGAAGACACTGATTACTCTACAAAAGCAGTGTTCCGGGAGGGGCTTTGCCTGTGTCAGATGCGAGAGAGACTATTGCAGCTATATCTACTCCTTTGGGAGAGGGTGCTATAGGAATTGTCAGGGTCAGCGGAAACCGGGCTTTTGACATTGCTTCTCAGATCTTCAGGGATCTTTCAGGTCAGCGCAAAAGAGATCTGAAACCATGGGGAGTCAGATACGGTTCAATAGTGGATCCTGAGACAGGAGAACACATCGACGAGGCCCTTGCTATTGCTATGCCTGCTCCTTATAGTTTTACAAGAGAAGATGTGGTGGAATTCAGTTGCCATGGCGGGGTTTCCGTCCTCATGAAGGTCCTGGAGCTCGTAATAAGATTGGGAGCACGCCTTGCGGAACCGGGAGAGTTTACAAAAAGAGCGTTTCTGGCAGGAAGAATAGATCTCTCTCAGGCAGAGGCCGTAATAGACATTATCCGTGCAAAGACCGACTCTGCACGTAGGCTTGCGCTGGCGAACTTAAGGGGCGATCTTTCGTCCAGGGTGAACCGGATACGGGATAATGTGTTGACACTGATTGCACATATAGAAGCTTCAATCGATTTTCCTGATGAAGCTGTTGACGCAATGGACGTAGAAGATATGGTGGAGCGAGCCGAAGAAGCGGTAGCTGCCCTTAAAGAACTGGCCGATGCCGGTATGAGCAGCCGGGTTTACCGGGACGGTGTAAGCGTGGTTTTTGTCGGGCGGCCTAACGTAGGCAAGTCAAGCCTGTTCAATGCCCTTGTAGGAAAAGCGCGTGCGATTGTCACCGATATACCGGGGACTACCCGGGATGTCATAGACGACTGGATTTCCATTAAGGGTGTGCCGTTAAGGCTCGTGGATACCGCCGGAATGAGGGAAACCGGGAATCTCATCGAGCAGCTTGGGGTAGAAGCTGCAAACCGGCAGGCTGAAGAGGCTGACCTGGTTATAGCGGTTATTGACGGCAGCCGTCCTGTTTGCGATGAGGAGCTGGACATGTTGACGCAGGTAGCGGACAAATCCGGTGTAGTGGCGATAAACAAATGTGATCTTGAATGCTTTGTCAATGAAGAAAGCCTTATGCCCTATGCCGGGGACAAGAAGATACTGAGAATGAGTGCGAAAACAGGGGAAGGCCTGCGTGAACTGGAAGAAGCTTTGGCCGGGTTGGCTGTGGAAAGGATTACAGGGACATCTGAAAGCCCGGTCATGGCTAATCTCAGACAGCTTGAGGCTGTACAGAACGCGATGCATTCTATGAAAGAAGCTAAAGATGCTCTCGGCAGGGGTGTTTTACCTGACCTTGTTGCCATTGATATACATGAAGCCCTCTTTTGGCTGGATCAGATTACAGGCCGGTCTGCCTCAGAGGACTTGATGGATAAGATCTTCAGCGAGTTTTGCATCGGCAAATAAGCGATTGCCCGGACTTTTTGTAAGGAGGTGTCAGTGGGAGTGCATGATTTTGATGTAATCGTTGTCGGAGGAGGCCATGCAGGCTGTGAGGCTGCTCTGGCTGCTGCAAGAATGGGAACAACCGTTCTCCTGCTGACTTTGGGATGGGAGTCAATTGCAGACATGCCGTGCAACCCGTCTTTGGGCGGTCCAGGAAAGGCCCAGCTTATCAGGGAGATCGATGCATTAGGCGGGGAAATGGCAAGGAATATTGACGAAACCTATCTGCAGATTAGGCTTCTGAACACAAGAAAAGGCCCTGCGGTGCACTCATTACGTGCTCAAGCAGATAAAGACGCCTATCAGGCTCGAATGAGGGAAGTTCTGAGAAAAGAGAAGAATCTGCAAGTAGAACTCGGACATGTGGAAGAGGTCCTTACTGACTCAGAAGGCCGGGTCAGAGGCGTTTTAACTAAAGAAGGCAATAAGTATCTGGCACCTTGTGTGATCCTGGCCACAGGGACATATCTCGGAGGCACGATCTATATAGGAGATGTAAGCTACCCTTCGGGGCCTTATGGACAACCTGCATCTACCGGGCTGACTGAGATCCTGAGGGGTTTCGGACTTGAGCTTGCAAGGTTCAAGACAGGGACTTCTCCCAGGATAGCCAAAGAGTCTATTGACTTTGGCAAGGCTGAAGAACAGCCCGGCCATGTCCTCCCTTATGGGTTTTCTTTCGAAACCCGTGGTACAAGGGAGGATCAGATGCCGTGCTATTTAACTTACACTACACCCAAAACGCACGAGATTATCAGGGCGAATCTGTCCAGAGCGCCGCTGTACACAGGGGTTATCACAGGGCCCGGGCCCAGGTACTGCCCTTCTATTGAGACAAAGATCATGGAGTTTCCTGACAGGGAAAGGCACCAGATCTTTCTTGAGCCTGAAACAAGGTACGGGGAGGTCATTTACCTTGGAGGCCTGTCCACGAGCTTGCCGGAGGACGTGCAGAAAGAGATAGTCCACAGTGTTCCCGCTTTGGAAAATGCGGAAATCGTGCGTCCGGGATATGCAATAGAGTACGACTGCCTGATCCCGACTGAGATATTTCCATGGCTCGAAGTAAAGAAAGTGCCGGGCTTGTTTGCTGCCGGACAGATCAATGGGACATCTGGCTATGAAGAGGCTGCGAGTCAAGGGCTTATCGCAGGGATCAATGCAGTCTTGAAGCTTCGAGGACAGGAGCCTTTCGTGTTAGGACGTTCCGAAGCATACATTGGGGTGCTCATAGATGATCTAGTCACAAAGGGAACTAGAGAGCCCTATCGCATGATGACCTCCCGCGTGGAGTACCGCCTTACTCTCAGGCAGGATAATGCGGATTTGCGCCTGACAGACAAGGGATTTGCTTTGGGTGTGGTTTCCGAAGAACGGTACGAGATGTTCAGGAGGAAGCGCGATCAGATCCAAGCCGAGCTCAAAAGGCTCAAATCCACAATCGTTCCCGGGGATACTGCAACAACAAGACTTTTGAAAGAGATAGGGACTACACCTGTTCAATCTCGGACTTCTCTGGCGGACTTGTTGGAGCGGCCGAACGTCAGCTATCAGTCTTTGGCTGTGCTTGACAAAGACAGGGTTGAGCTGCCTGAAGACGTGGTTTTCGCAGTGGAAATAGAGCTGAAGTACGCAGGCTACATCAGAAAACAGATGAGGCAAATAGAACGGACTCAACGTCTGGAAAACATGAAGATACCGAGAGACACCGATTATTCGTTGGTTCACGGCATTTCACGGGAAGCCAGAGAGAAGCTGACTGCTGTAGCCCCCGGCTCAATCGGACAAGCGGCGAGGATATCAGGTGTAAATCCTGCAGATATCGTGGCACTAATCGCTTACTTAGAGGCAGGAGGCCACAAGCAAAGGCAAAGCAGGGGTGTCCGAGATGGAGTTTAGGGAGGTGCTTGTTGCCGGCGGGAAAGCTCTGGGTATTGATATACGCCGGGATATGCTGGACCTGTTCGACCTTCATTACCAGGCTCTTGTCGAGTTCGGTATGGAGACGAATCTAACGTCCATAGAAGGCAGAGAAGAAGTTGCCGTAAAGCACTTCCTAGATTCCCTCGTCTGTTCTAAGGCCATCGAGATTGAGGATGACTGGCGCGTAGTAGACGTAGGAACCGGTGCAGGTTTTCCGGGAATACCTCTCAAAGTCCAAAAGCCATCTCTGGTCCTTACATTACTGGAAGCTTCGCGGAAGCGCGTAGAGTTTCTTCAGGTTCTCGCATCTCGCCTCGAACTCACTGATACAGAGGTAATATGGGGTAGAGCTGAGGATATAGCTCGTAACGAGAGGCACAGAGAAACCCATGACCTTGTAGTTGCGCGAGGGGTTGCAGAGATGGCTGTCTTGGCTGAGCTGTGTTTGCCCTTTGTTAAGGTTGGCGGTGTGTTTGCTGCGCTGAAAGGACCCAGAGTCAAAGATGAACTTCCACGAGGTATGAAAGCCATAGAAACAATGGGAGGGTACATGGAGAGGATCGAGGACATTGCGCTGCCCTGGAATTACGGGCAAAGGTCCATAGTGATAATTCGAAAGAAGACATCCACACCTGAGAAATACCCCAGAAGGCCCGGCATCCCGGCTAAGCGGCCCATCGTCTGAAAGTAGGATTTTTGGGCGGCATATGACAAGATCTAAAGAAAGCGGAGACTAACCATACCGATTTGAGCAGGAGAAGAAGAGAGACGATCACCTGCAAACAGGGGTTTAGTCAAAAGGAGGCACGCAAAAGGTAGGGGAGGAACTCAGTTCTCTACGACGAAATAGTATCTACGGCATTTCTAAGGAGAGGACTTTTCATGAGAGAGGAACTGTCGCGTCTTATCGGCTTTCGCGGAAGGGATAAGGCTGCGGCAAAGGATCGAATTACACACATCCCCATTGAACAGATCAAACCAAACCCCTACCAGCCTCGGGAGACTTTTGATGAACAGAGCCTTGAAGAGTTGAGTGCCTCCATCAAAGAACACGGAGTGCTTCAGCCTTTGATCGTCAGGTTAAGCGATGGCGGGTATGAGTTGGTTGTTGGTGAAAGACGCCTCAGGGCCTGCAGAATGGCTGGGCTTGCAACTGTCCCTGTACTGATAAGAGACCTTACTCCCAGTGAATCAGCAGAGCTTTCGTTAATCGAAAACTTGCAGCGTAAAGATTTGACAGTACTTGAGGAGATCATCGGATACGAAAGGCTGATTAAGGAGTTCGGTCTGACACAGCAAGAGCTGGCCAAACGTGTAGGTAAGAGCCAGTCGACCATTGCGAATAAGCTCAGGCTCTTGAAGTTGCCTGTGCCTGTTCTAAACGCTTTGGGCGAGAAGAAAATCACTGAACGACATGCCAGGGCCTTGTTAAAGCTGGAATCTGAACGTGAGCAGCTAGCAGTGTTAGATAAGATATGCAAGAAGGGACTTACTGTTGAGCAAACAGAGGCATTGGTAGAAGTCAGGCTCAAACAGATCCGCAAAAGACAGCTGAAGAGAAAGGTGCGGGGCGAAGAGAATGGTTCTGTTCGTGCAATCAAGGACATACGGCTGTTCCTTAATGCCATAAAGGATGTTGTGGGGCAGATGAAAGCTACCGGGGTTAAGGTTGTTACTGAAGAGGTCCGTGATGACGATGTACTGGAACTCAGGATCCGCATAAGCAAGCCATGGAATGGTTCAAAGGAAGAATCGCCTAAGACACGCGCAGGCCTAATGCCGGCAAATCCTAGTTGAGTAAGAATAGTCTCTCAGGAGCGGGTGGTAATGGGAAGAGTAATAGCTGTTGTCAACCAAAAAGGTGGAGTAGGAAAGAGCACTACCGCAGTAAATCTCAGTGCATGTATGGCAGATGAAGGCACGGACGTTCTTCTTGTGGATATCGATCCTCAAGGTAACGCAAGCAGCGGGGTTGGGGTCGATAAGGTTAACGCTGGAAAGTGCATTTACGACGCTCTGATAAATGATGAACCTATCGAAAACCTTGTGCTTAATACGCCCATTAAACATCTGCAGGTGGTGCCGGCCACCATTCAGTTGGCAGGCGCGGAGATCGAGTTAGTCTCCACTATGTCGAGGGAAATGAGATTAAGAAAAGCCCTGGAGCAAATACGTGACGACTATGGATACATATTTATCGACTGCCCTCCCTCGCTGGGTTTGTTGACTTTGAACGCACTGACTGCTGCAGACTCTGTCATCGTGCCGATCCAATGCGAATACTATGCCCTTGAAGGACTTAGTCAGTTGCTTAGCACAATTCAGTTAGTAAGGAGGCACCTGAATCCAGGCCTAGAGCTGGAGGGAGTAGTCCTTACTATGTATGATTCACGGACGAATCTCTCCCAGCAGGTGGCTGAAGAGGTAAAGAAATTTTTCTCTGACAAAGTATACGAAACTGTTATACCTAGAAATATCAGATTAAGCGAGGCGCCAAGTCACGGAATTCCTATTATTATGTATGACGCAAGGTCTAAAGGCGCTGAGGCATATAGACAATTAGCAAAGGAAGTGATGGCCGGTGGCTAAGAGGGGGCTAGGGAGAGGGCTTAGGGCGCTTATACCGGATATTGAGACAGTTGCAGGTCACGAGGTAAGGGAATTGCCTGTTGATGTGATTCTGCCCAACCCCTTTCAGCCGAGGAAACAATTTGACGAATCAAAATTGGCGGAGCTTGCCGATTCTATTAAGCAGCACGGCATAGTGCAGCCTCTTGTCGTGCGACAGAAAGGCGACTCCTATGAATTGGTGGTGGGGCAGCGCAGGCTTGAAGCTGCTCGCATGATTGGCCTTGAGAAAGTGCCCGTTATCGTAAAGTCTCTTAAGGATATTGAGATGGTTCAGGTTGCGCTAATCGAGAACCTTCAAAGAGAAGAACTCAATCCAATAGAAGAGGCGGAAGCATATAAGAGACTCGTTGAAGAGTTTGGCATGACCCAGGAAGAGCTGGCGAAAGTTCTTGGGAGAAGCAGGCCAACCATTACAAATACCTTGCGGCTTCTGAGCCTTTCTCTTGAAGTACAAGCGATTGTTTCACGTGGAACAATTTCCATGGGACATGCCAGAGCGCTGCTGGCAATCGATGATTTGAAGCTCCAGGAGAAGGTTTGTAAGTATGTTGTTGAAAAGCAGCTCTCTGTGAGGGAAACGGAGGAGCTGGTGCGTCGTGTCGTCGCGACAGGGAGACTACAGAAAACCAAGGCCAAAGCGGATCAGAAAAAAGACCCGCATATTGTATCAATTGAAGAGCAGCTGAGGCGCGCCTTCGGTACACAAGTTCGCGTTCGTCCCGGTAAGAAGAAAGGGAGAATTGAGATCGAGTATTATAGTGATGAAGACCTGGAAAGGATCCTCGCTCTCGTCCTGTGATTTGCACGTCAGGAACATAGGAAATGTTGTCTGATTCAGACAAGACTGCCGTAGCTATAGAGGTGTGATGTATCTCATCACACCTTCTTTTTTGAGTTTCTCCTTCTTGTTTCCATTTACCCGGAAGGTAAGAGGCTGCAATAACGCGCATACACTCTCTGGTTGACGCAGTGGCAGGCGATCTTGACGAGGTGTGTCAAAGTCCGGCCGTTCGCCTAGGGCCCGGCTCTGTTCAGGGCGTCAGGGCCACAGGAGTCGTCTTCGAGTGCAGCACCTGTCCCCTACCATTACGCGCGTTCTCTTTCCGGGGTGGTCGGTGACTGCAGCTAGAAGTGTAAAGGCGCTGCTTTCCCCTTACGGATGGGTTTTTCGCAAGGCCCTCTGCTGAGAGCTCTTTCTCCAAGTACAGTAATGGCTGCGCGGGATTACGCGCTTCTTCTTTCCGGGGAAGCCAGTGATCGCAACGAGAGATGCAATAAGCAGGCCTTTCGGTTACAGGCCGGATTTCTCCCAAAGCGTTCCTGCTGTGAGTGCAGCCCCCATCGCGATAATCACCACACAGAATCATGCGCTTTCTGTTTCAAGGTTAGCCGGTGATTGCAATGAGGGGTTCAAAATCGGGCCATTCTCTTGGGGGCCGGGTTTTCCCAAAGCACTTTCGCTGGGAGTGGCGTTCCCCAGTGTGACACAGTCCAGCCTGCACTACGCATCTGCTTTTTCATTGAGCTGCGCTGGGACTGTAACCGGGGTATCAAGGCGCTGTTGGAAGCCGGTAGGCATGACAGTGTCAATATTACGCTTCTGTTGTACGGGATGGACATAGTGCAGGGCGCTGGGTTAGAGGTGGTGTCAGCGAGTACAATACGTGCCAGGTACGATGGTGCTCTTCTCCTTTCCGGGGTAGCAGCTGATCGCAGCGAGGGAGGCAAAAACGAGGCTATTCGCTTACAGGCCGGGTTTACCAGAAGCACCCCGCTGGGAGCGCCGTCCTTGAGTGCAACACCGGCTACTCCTGTACCACGCATGTACTCTTTCACTAAGCCTTGCGAAGATAATAACGAAGGGATTAAAACCCCGTCATAAGGCGGTAAGCGCGATACTGTCAAGGTGACCTACTGAGATTGATGTTCCCGATTGCAAAAGGGATCGCCGAACTCCATACGCGCACTATCTACATGCTTCACGGTGATTCGACACGAAGTGTCAGGACTCGGCTTCTCATGCACTGGCCGGACACTGTTCAGGGTGCTCCTTTTGGGGCGCTGCCTATAGTGCAACACGTCATGGCTGTTGCCCGGTATCATACGCATGCCTTTTCCATGGAGAATCAGTGTTTGCAACAGGGCGATATGGAGACGGCCATCACGTTTAGCCAAGTGGCGCTGATGAAGGCTTTTTGTCAAGTTTGATGGCTGCTACACGGCTGATGTTGCTGTGCTCAGGTGGGGAGCTTTTGCATGCGGATTACCATCGAGTATCAGTTCAGCAATGTGCGACCGTTTTGTTTTGTGCGGAGCCGCAGGTGATTGCAACGATGGATGTCAAAGTCCGGCCGTTTGTCTGCGAGCCGAACTATGGCCAAATGGCATCCGCTTGGGGTGTCGTCTTGGAGTGCAAAACCTGGCCCCTACGGATAGGTGCGTTCTCTTTCTGTGGTGACCGGTGACCGCAACGAGAAGTGTAAAGGCGCAGCTTTCTCCTTACGGATCGGTTTTTCGGAAGGCGCCTCTGATGGGAGCGCCTTCTCCTGTACAACGATCCCCACTCAGGATTACGCGCTTTCTCTTTCAGGGGTGGCCGGTGATTGCAATGGCAGGTGCAATAATCCGGCCTTTCTCTTGCGGGCCAGGTTCTCCAAAAGCGCCCCGTTGCGTGTACCGTTGCCGAGTGTGACACCGTCCACTTTGCAGTACTCATGTACGTCTTTGTTGAGCTATGCGAACACTATAACGAAGACATCAAGTCTCCTGATACAAGCCGGCAGGCAGGATAGTGTCAAAAGTGCGCTTCTGATGCACGTGCGGGACATTGTCTAAGACAACTCCGCTAGAGGAGCCGCCCACAAGCGCGATACTTGCTACGTAGGATCACGTGCTTCTTCTTTCCGGGGAGGCCGGTGATTGCAACGAGGGGTGTAAAAATCCGGCCTCCCATCCACTCTGTGTATCCTTCTTTCACCGGGTAACACGGGATTTCGGGGACAGGAGACAGCCTTTTCCGGGCTCTGTCCTTAGGCATAGGTTGTGACGCAGACCCCCGCGTAGAATCGCAAGCATTGCCGGGCTAGCATTTTATTCACCTGGATAACGCCGGCTAGCCCTATGGCGAGTGGAGCAAGGCTTCGTCTTTTGGTAAGTGTATGCCGGATGCCGGTCTTTAGAAAACCGATTCAAGTTCGAATCCGCGGGCCGATCAAAAGAGACCCCTTAGCAAGGCGTCGGAGAATTGTAGACCGGCTGCGGGGCTTCGCCGGAGGCCCGTCCCAAATGCTTGCTTCGTAGCAAGGAAAGAACCGCCGGCTCACGGGTTATGATAGCGTGAATCCTGCCAGAGAACACCCGGCAGTTGGGCTTGTCAGGGCAGCCTGCGGCAGGGAGCCCATTTGTAATGATCTGCCTTGTGGTATAATTGCCAGGAAAGCAACTCTTGAGACTCTATTTATGTCGAGTCTACATAATCGGTCGTCCTGGTAATCAGTTGTCCTGTGAAGATCGTGTTCATGCTAAAGGACAGATGTTACGGCCCAGTCTTCTTGGACATTGAAAAACATCAAAAGTATCGGGAATTAACAGGAACCGAACTTATTACGTGACGGCGAGCAACGCTTGCGGGCGGTACATGGAAAATAGATATATAAGTTGCCTGTCAAATACTCAAACAGTTAAATAGCAGGGAAAACAAAATGTTCCACGTGGAACATTTTATTAGTTAAGCGGTTAGTACAAGTATTCTATCCAGAGAAAGCAAACAAGAATGCTAATCGTGCGTCCACATACAGCCTTTGTTTGGCGAAACGAAAGCCCCTATTCCGTTTATGTTAACCGGGTATGTCGCACGAGATTTTTCTGGTGGGCGATAGAGGCATAGTTTACTTTGGGGCATAAGGGGATTAGTATATTATAGTCTTTAGAAGGGCTGTAGGAACATTCATAGATTGCACTATTGTATCCACTATCGATATTTCCCGGGAAATATCGGTTCCGGCAGGGGGCTTTTTTCAGGCTGAGCAACCTGCTTTCTTGGGGAAGGTGCTACGTATGTCTCTGGAGAATAGGATAAAGCCTACGTGCGAATTGTGCACGAAAGACTTTTGAGGAGGAAGTCGTGTGGAAGCACTTAACGGCTTGCATGAAGCTATCGGTCTTATTGTGGAAGATCCTATGAATATTCTCATCGTTCTCTTCATAGCTGCAACTGCTTTCTTTATTGTTCTTAACTTCCAGCTTAGCAAGGTATTAAGAACCTACCGTAAGCTTTTAGATGGAGTGCAGGGGGAGAATCTCGAGAAAGTTTTAGGAGAATACGTTAAGCGAATAGAAAGAACTGAACGTAAGCAGGAAGCCTTGGAAGATTTTATCGAAGATGTCCATCGCCAGTCCCAGCGCTACCTCCAAGGTGTCGGAGTTGTCCGTTTTGACGCTTTTGATGATATCGGAGGCAGGCAGAGTTTTGCCTTAGCTTTACTCAATGGCAAAGGAGATGGATTAGTCATAACGAGCCTGTATGGGCGTGAAGAATCGAGAGTCTATGCAAAGCCGATTAAGGGAGGCGCATCTGAGTACGCTCTCTCAAAAGAGGAAGAAACAGCTGTTCAAGAGGCGTTAATACTCAGGTAGCCGGCCTCTTACTATTGGCTTGGCAAGCTGATTCGCATTTTGACTCTGCTTATGCTACTTATATTACTTAGTTTTGGGCAGTGATTGACATACCGCTTGGTTCAGTCAAGCCTGATTTTGGGCAACGGTAGCCGGAAAGATCTGTCAATGCGTATCGTTGGTCTCACCAAGGTGCAGACTAACATTTAAAGGATTACGAAAAGCGGGCACAAAAAAATGACGGGTAGCAGGAAAATGGGCATGTGTGTCGAACTGTACGTTGTCCTTTTATCACCATGATTAGCTTGGGTAGCTATGCCAGGAGAAGTGGGCTTTCTCCGCTCGATGTAGGCGGCTGAGTTCGACGGCTGCCTGTGGCAAAGTGGCTAATAAGCCTTCAAAAGGACTAAGGTAACATGAATGAAGAGAAAGTAAATGATAGGATTCTTTCAATAAAAAAGCGGGTCATAATGTGGCATAAGGCCTTGAAGAATCGTATTGGTAAGAAACGCGGTCGTACGCTTACTATTATGGCTATATCAACCGGTGATGAATCAGTCAAGAGCCTGAGTATCCCGATTCTCTGGATGTACGCAGGGCTTGCTCTTATCATCGGCGTTTCTGTGTTCTTGGCATCTTCGTATCTAGGCATGAGTGCAAAGGTTGCTCGCTTTTATGTTGAGCATGTGAACAAGGATTCGTATATTGCTCAGCTTTCCAAAGAGAATGCTGTGCTCAGCGGCCTCAATAGAGAGAATGAGAGAAGGCTCCAAGAGATAAGGGACAAGCTAGTTAAGCTAGAGACTGACCTGGCATTTCTCGACTCACTCAGCGGAGAGATTACCGGGATTGTAAAAGGGACGAAGTCATCTACGTCCGATACATCTCTACCCAGTAGAGGGGATTTTGATCGGGGAGTCCCTCCAGGTCGTGAAGCAGTGGCTCAAGAGTCTCGAGAAATAATTCCACTTGCTAGCAGTTCAAGCGGTGGCTCATCTTTATTGAAACAAACTGCATTGTTTTCGGAAACAGCAGATTGGCTTGATGCGCTGCAAAGTTCAGCTGATAATTTAGGAGCCCAACTTGATTCTTTGAAGAAGTCTGCGGTTTCATACAGAGATAGGCTTGATCATACTCCTCGTGGAATCCCTACAAAAGGTAGGGTGACGTCCTACTATGGCACCAGACGCCATCCGATTACCGGGAGAAGTCAATTGCATCAAGGCGTTGACTTAGCTGCGCCTAAGGGTACTGGTATTGTGGCCACTGCCGATGGAGTAGTGAAGTTTGCCGGATCGCGTTCAGGCTACGGACTTACAGTTATCATAGATCACGGGTATGGATTCCAGACTCTGTACGGTCATTGCAGCAAGCTCGCTGTCCGTGTCGGTCAGCAAGTAAAGCGTGGACAAGTTATTGCATATGTGGGAAGTTCCGGCGTAAGTACGGGCTCCCATCTCCATTATGAAGTTAGAGTCTCAGGAAAACCGGTGAATCCGTGGCCATACATGATGAACTAGCCTGCCGCGAGCCTGCTTCCATCAACTGTCTACTATTCCTACACGTTTCAAGTCCGGCCGGACACCAGTCACAGTCGACATCTGGGATGAGAGCTGCGTGCCTACAAGATTATATATAAGGGAGAGCACCAGTATGCTTGGCAGGCGACCGCAAGCGCCTCAGAATAAAAAGATAGATGGCAAAAAGATTGACACCAAGAAGATCGACACGATTATTGGAAGGGACACAGTTGCTAACGGACGACTGGAGATACGCGGCTCAATCCGTGTGGATGGTTCCTTTGATGGGCACATCCATGCAGATGGAGATGTCGCTATAGGCGAAAGTGGAAAGGTGAAGGCGACGATTCACGCGGAGAACATAACAATAGCAGGTAAAGTTGAAGGAGATCTCTATGCCAGCGGTCGGTTGGAGGTTGCCTCAACAGGTAGGCTGTACGGAGAAGTAAAGGCAGGATCCCTGTGTGTGGAAGACGGGGCAGTATTTATCGGGTCATGCGAGATGCTGGAGGATGATGAGTTCCCAAAACTATTGCCGGATGAACTGTCTGAGGTTGCGGCATCAGGTGATGAACTCAGAAGGAAAGAGTGACCCGGAAATGGTCTTTAAAGATCGTGCTGAAGCAGGAAGGCTCCTAGCAGATAGGCTGCGTGAATATCAAGATCGAAATGCATTAATCCTGGCATTGCCTCGTGGAGGAGTCCCTGTAGCAGCACAAGTAGCTGCTGCACTGAATGGGGAATTAGACATTGTCATTGCAAGAAAAATCGGTGCGCCGGGGAATCCCGAATTAGCAATTGGAGCCGTAACGAGTGATGGAACTGTCCTGCTTAATGATTCTCTTATTGCCGGTCTCCGTGTGGGAAAAGACTATATAGATCGAACGGTAAACCAGGTTCAAAGTGACATTAGGGATTATATCAGGCGATATCGAGGAGATAGGCCTGCCCCTGAGGTCGCCGGCAGGATTGTGCTTATTGTTGATGATGGTATTGCCACCGGATACACAGTAATGTCGGCCGCCCAGGCTATCCTCGGAAAAGACCCTGAAGAGCTGATTATAGCTGTTCCGGTTGCCCCTCGCGAATCTGTCTCTGAACTCCAACAATCAACAGGATCCAAGGTAGTCGCTGTATCTACACCTTCATTCTTTGTTGCAGTAGGTCAATTCTACAAAGACTTCAAGCAAGTGTCTGATGAAGAGGTTATAGAGGCTCTTGAGGGCCACAGAAAGTCCTGAAGATCAGATTAGGGATTAATGACATCACTCCTTTATCAGTCGCAAGTCGTGCTCAGAGTGCCGGTGTTGTCCGGGGTTTCTTGACTCATCTGTGCGAATTCCCGAGCTACCTGCGAAAGGGCTTTTGATATTACTTCCGCCATCTTTGCCACTACTGAGAGTCTGGTGTTTTGAAGGACCAGATACTCCATGTATCCTCCTACGTTGACGATCCCGGTAACGTGGATATCTCCAACAGGAGGCAGGGTTTTGCTAACGCCGGTGCCCGGCCTAAGCGGTCCTTTGGAAACAGTTATCATGCCTACATTCTCAAGCCGTCCGAGACATGCATCAACTGCAATGACATAAGGATTTCTGAAAGCTGTGTATGCTTCATCTATTGAAGCATGGAGATTTGCTGCATGAACCGGGGAATCCAGCGTTCCCCAGATAGACGAAGGATCAAGTCCCATAGCTAATAAGCGGCTCCCTGTAAGGGGCCCAAGGGCATCACCTGTAGAGCGATCTGTTCCTATGCAGAAGAAGAGTATAGGTCGGCATATCGGAAGAGGCAAATCCTTCATCATTAACGAACGCAGCCTTGAGACCATTCTTCCGGGAGTTCTCGGATCGTCAATATGACTGCGCCATACTGCTTCGCGGGAAGTATCCCTCGACAGCTCCACTCAAATGCCCTCCTAGCTAATGCTCCCAATGGCTGTTTCTTGTGCAACTTATGGACGTAAAGGTGAGAGGTTCCTATCGTTGTAGAGTATCCTGCCCCTTGAGATAAGCCCACTATTCCCCGGTGACGAAATGCTACTTGCAGTATATGAAGTCTAAGCATTAGATATTCCCAAGGCCCAAGATAGGATTGCTTTTCAGAGGCAGAGTCCGGACGTTGTATACCTCAAATCCTCAGGTGTTGAATAAGAATTTATGCGTAGAGCATCTACCGTGAGAACGGAGGGTATGAAATCTTGCGGAGAAACAGGGGCCTTGAACTTGCAGCCAGCTACGTTGGGGCTGTTGTCGGAGCCGGTTTTGCATCAGGCCAGGAGCAAGTTCATTTCTTTGCGCGCCATCAATCGGGATTCGGGGCTCTGCCGCTAGGATCAGGGATCCTTTCAGCCGGGCTTCTATTTGTTCTTTTCGGTGTGGCCCTTGCGGATCTTGTATTTAGATATCAGACGTGTTCACCAAGGGATTTCCTTGAGAAGCTGGTTCCGCAGTCCCTGTGCACAGTCTATGACTGGCTGATGACATCCTTCATTTTCTGGTCTTTCTCGATAATGCTGGCAGGCAGCGGCATGTTATTCAAACAGACTATAGGTGTATCACAAACCACAGGGATTCTCCTAACCGCATTCGTTACCGTCCTTGTGACAGCTTCAGGAACAGGCGGATTATTCGCGGTCAACCTCATAATGACTCCGCTTATGGTAGCCATGCCCGTGTTAGTTGCTATCCTGTCGGTATGGAAGAACATACGTGGTTTCTCCATGCCAGCACTCGCCGGCAGACACACCGGTATGTATCTATCTGTACTCGCTCCCTCATGGCCGATGTCATCTCTCTTATATGTGTCCTACAACATTCTCCTAGCTATAGGCGTTTTTGCATCTATGGGAAAAGATATACCTGATAGGGTTGCAGCAAGACAAGGAGGCATCTTAGGAGGGGTTTCGCTCACGTTCTTCCTTGTCGCCATACAGAGTGTGTTCATAGTTTATGGAAGATCTGTGATCGGTGAGGAGTTACCAATGCTTAAAGCCGCATCTTACCACGGGGCGCTGATATCTAAGGGTTATTCTCTTGCTTTATGGTTTGCAATGGTAACTACATCTTTATGCGCTCTCTTCGCGCTGTCGCAGAGATTCAGCAGTCACAATTCCACGCCAAGCTTGAGTCTTGTTGTGTTGATAGCCGCTGTTGCCTGTTTGCCTGCTCAACTCGGCTTCGCCAGGCTGGTAGGAACGGTATACCCGATTATCGGCTACTTAGGACTGCCTATCCTTGGCTCGATTCTACTGCGGTTTCTTGAGAGTTCAATGGACTCAAAGCAGAGATTCTGAATCGGACTGTCTGTGTCTGGATGTACAGAGAAAACGATATGAGGCGGAACTGGCAAAGAATGGGGAGATATGCAACAGATGAGCTAGAGGAATAAGCGGTATATGCGTCGAAAACTGTATACCTGGAAATATTGCCTGCGGAAGGTTAAGAATATTATAGGAATTTCATATTTTTTCGGTATAATAAGAGGAAAAACCAAGAAGGTGAACTCACCCAGCTACTTGTCATAGGAAGTAGGTTCGGATGATGTCCACGAGATCTCGAAGCCTACATATAAGCCTGATTCTGCTGTCTTGCTGCGTCGTTGCCATGGCAGCCTACTATACTGTGGTGAATTACGGTGTTAATGCAGGATCTGCTGAGCCTGAGATCTTCGGCGATGTTTGGGTTGAGGAAATCGACCTTAGCAGTATGACCCGCAGCCAAGCGGAAGAAGCGCTCCATCGATACATCGATGAGGTGATCTCTCAGCAGATTGTCTTAGCATTCGGGGATGAAGCTTGGCAACTGGACCCTGCCGATATCGGCCTTAGTGTCTTTGTCGGTGAGATCGTAGAACGAGCCTTGGCTGTCGGACGCACCGGGAACTGGCTGGAAAGGCTGAAGTTCAGGATATTGCGGTCACGTGAAAGAGTAAACATTCCTTTGATTATGTCAGTTGATGAAGGCCGTTTCAGAGACTTTGTTTTCGCCCTTATGACCGATATTTACGTCGCTCCTGAAGACGCTGCTTTCGTCATTAACCCGGATGATACCGTTAGTGTGAGGCCTTCCAATACCGGCAGGTATCTTGATCCTGAAGACCTAGGAAATCACATAAAAGAGGTAGCCCTAAAGAGAACCGATAGAACAGTTGTTCTCAATGTAAAGCCGATGGTGCCTGCCCTTACTACAGAGCAAGCAAATGCTATGAATATCAGGGAGTGCATTGGCAGGTTCTCCACGAACTTTAATCCAGAAAACAAGCCCAGAGTCCACAATATCCGGGAAGCAGCCAGGGCTATTGACGGTGTAATCCTCGGGCCGGGTGAGACCTTCTCGTTTAACGAGATTGTGGGTCCTCGCAGTGCTGAAGCAGGATATCTGGAAGCACCTGTAATGGTTGATGATGATTTGGTTCCCGGTATAGGCGGCGGGATATGCCAGGTATCGTCTACCCTTTATAATGCGGTCCTTCTTGCAAACCTGAGCATTGTTGCCAGGTCCAATCATTCCATGCTGCCTTCTTACATTCAAGCCGGTAGAGATGCTGCAGTCGCTTATGATTATATGGATTTCAAGTTTCGTAATGACGGATCAAGCCACATCTTGGTTAAGCTTATTGTAGCTGATAATTCCATCACCGCTAAGGTTTACGGTTATGCTCCCGATGGTTACCATGTGTCTATAGTTGCCTCTGTTGATGAAAAGATCCCACCAGGAACGGTTACAGTAGAGGATCCTTCATTAGCGCCCGGAGATGAAGTGGTAGACGATGAAGGGGCCTGGGGATACGTGGTGACTGTATACCGAGTGATAACAAAGGACGGTGTTGAACTCTCAAGAGAACGGGTCTCGAAAGACAGGTACCGTGCCAGACCCAAACGTATTCTCGTTGGTGTCCCTTCCCTCTAAATACGTATCTGAGATCCGCCGGAGTCCGTGAGAGACGAGCTAACCATATATGTAGGCCTGGGAGATGCCGGACAGTCTATCTTGAGGGAAACGGGAATTTAAACGCTACCTGGAGGAAATGCCGGTGAAAAGAGACGGAAGGAAGCTGAGGCCCGGGCTTCTTGAGGCGCTCCGGTTTTATTCCAACATAACTGTGCGAATAGGCATCTCTCTATTCCTTGGCTTCCTGGCAGGATATGCTCTTGACTTGAGGCTGAGAACCCAGCCTTACCTGGCGATTGTCGGGTTTTTCATCGGGGTTGGCCTTGGCGCCTGGAGCGTCCATAACACGATGAAGTCTACAGTTGGCAGAAGACCGGCAACACGAGGACGGAGGCGACGTATTAAATAGCAGTGATTATAGGTATTCTATCAGGCATAATTCTCGGAGCGATAGAGCGTTTCATTCTTAAAGCTACTGCGGAGAAAGCGAAGAAAGCTGACCCTTCCGAAGTTTCTCGGATCCTTTATCCAGGTGCTGCCTTGCGGATCGTTACTGTTATTGCAGGGCTTATAACAGGTGCGTTCGTTTTGGATACCGCAGGGTTCGCCTGGCTGGTAGTATCCTATGCTCTAACACATCTTGCCACTGTGCTTGCCGGTTTGTGGGGCATGAGAATTCGAAGTAAGAATCCTCGTGAACAGCAATAACCTTGGTAAAGGACCTACGTATTTTTCTGTTCGGCAAAGAAAGCCTATAGAGTATCGGAGAATGGAGGGGAGAATGCTATGCAACTTCGACCTTTTGCCCTCGAGCGGTGGTTCGGAAAGTATGAGTTTGCCGTCAAATACAATATAGCGGAAAGCTGCATCAAGCCTCTTACCGTCTCCGAGCTTGAAGAGGTATGTAAATGTGATCTACTGCACACAGAAGAGGTCGCTAACCTTGGGTATACAGACAGTCGTGGCACGTATGAGTTGCGGAGTGCAATTGCCCGGCTTTATCCCGGCCGTACAGCGGATAACGTTCTGGTAACTACCGGTGCGATTGAAGCAAACTATCTTGTGTTTGTGGCCTTGCTTCAACCTGGGGATTTGGTGATTACCGAGTTTCCAGCCTATCAGCAGTTATATGAAGTCCCGCAGGCCTTGGGAAGCGAGGTCAGGGCCTGGAATCTCAGGAGCGAAAGCAACTACCGTCCTGATATTTCAGAGCTTGACGCAATGATGGCTACATCCCGTGGAAAAATGATCGTGATTAACCATCCGCATAACCCTACCGGGGCTTCTCTTGACGCAGGTAGTATGGCAGCGATCTGCGAGATCGCAGAGCAATACGATACTATCCTCCTGTCAGATGAGGTGTACAGGGGGCTGACCCTCACAGACGGGATTGCCACACCTTCAGCGCAGCTCTTCTCTGATAAAGCCATAACCGTGGGGAGTATGTCCAAGGCATTCGGTCTGTCAGGCCTCCGTATTGGATGGATAGTAGGACCTCGAGATGTGATTGAGAGGTGCTGGGAAATACGGGATTACACATCCATATGCCCTTCAGGGCCTTCGCAGGCAATGGCCCTTGCTGCGCTGAACAATATCGGGGCTATAATGGCCCGAAATGTCTCCCTTGCACGAAACAACTTTTCTATTCTTAGTCAATGGATCTCCTCCAACTCCGACATTGTCAGTTGGGTTCCTCCGTGTGAAGGCGTTGTTGCTTTTGTTAAATACCACGTTGACACAGATTCTGTGAAGATAGCAGGCGATCTGGCTGAAATCGACAGTGTGCTTGTGATACCCGGAGCATGCTTCGAGGTAGAAGGACACTTTAGAATCGGTTTCGGAGGAGACTCTGACATACTTCAAGAAGGACTGGCTCTTATATCAAAGCGACTCAGATTGCAGTCTTAGCAAGATAAATGACAGTTAAATGTGCTATAATGGCGTAGGAAGGAAAACTTGGAAGAGTGCTCGTCCAGGTTTAACAGGGTATCAGGATAGATTAACAAAATGCCTGCTTCGCGGTGCACAGGCAGCTCCTCTGAGGTATTATGTCTGTGACCGAAGCAGAGAGTAAAGAGGAGCTATCGATGAAAAGAGGCAAATTCATTGTCCTCGAGGGGATTGACGGTGCCGGTTGTACCACAGAAGCCATTAAACTGAAAGACTATATTGACTCGAAACTGAAACTGCCTGTCCATCTGACAAAAGAGCCTACAGATGGGCCTGTTGGCGGTCTTATTCGATCAGTACTGGCAAAGCGTGTAGGCACTCTAACCTATGACGGGGTTTTTAGGAGCATTGAACCTCATAGCCTTGCCTTGCTTTTTGCCGCAGACCGTGTGGACCATCTGGAGGTAGACATTAAGCCCAAGCTTGAAAACGGTATTGTTGTCGTATGTGACAGGTATTATCTTTCATCTTTTGCTTATCAATCCCTCAACATGGACCTTGAGTGGGTCGAGGCAATAAACTCGAAATGTATCACACCTGATCTAACTATTTTCATTCAAGTTCCGCCTTTGGTGGCTGAAAGAAGACGCAATAAATCCAGGTGGCATGTTGAGCTCTATGAAGACACTGCCAAATTGGAGCAGGTAGCCAATAATTACCTTCGCATCATTGAAATGCTTCAGCGGAGAGGCGAGAATATCGTTATCATTGACGGTAATCGTCCTCCCCTTGAAGTGCATCGTGATATCATAGCCGTTGTCAGGCCGCTTCTTACAACAAGGACTTCCACAAGGAGCAGGAAGAAAGAGGACGCTCAGGGCACACTACAGCTTGATATCGGCCTTAACGAAGAGACAGATAACGAAGCTGAGGGGGCTTCATGATGCTGAGGTTTCTTAATGAGAAGATTACTGTGACACTTGCTGAGGACGGTAATGAGCCGCGAAGTTTTATCCGTGGCGGTAAGGAGTTTACCATCCGAGAGATAGTCAGGGTATGGCAGGATAGGGGCTTTCAAGCGCCTGTCGGCAGACGAGGTTCCGGCAAAGACTGGTGGAATCAGCGTGGTAGGCAGTTCTATCGTGTGATTACTGAGGATGGCGCAAGCTTTGAGATGTATCATGACCCGCGTAAGGATCAATGGTTCTTAAGCAAAGAGTGGCAGCAATCAGGACACGAATAACCTCTTTGGATTATATTGATGGTTGGGATGAGGAAGATGGAGACTTTTATTGATCTAAGAAGTGATACAGTTACACAGCCTACTCCGGAGATGCTCCAAGCCATTATCTCGGCTCAGGTTGGTGACGATTGTAGCAGGGAAGATCCAACTGTAAACCGGTTGGAAGCTATGGCTGCAAGCAGGTTAGGCAAGGAAGCAGGTTTGCTGGTGCCTTCGGGGACTATGGGCAACTTAGTGTCTGTGTTGGCCCATACTCATCGTGGCGATGAGGTGATCATGGAGTCCGAGTGTCACATATACTATTACGAAGTAGGTAGTATCTCTGCTGTAGCAGGTGTAATACCTCGGCTTGTCAAAGGAAACCACGGTGTACTTGACCCTGACGATCTTAAGAAGGCTATCAGAGGCGAAGATATCCATTATCCTACTCCCACACTTATTGCCGTAGAGAACACTCACAACCGAGGTGGTGGGACAGTCACATCTGTGGAACAGAGCCGTGCTATTTGTGATGTGGCTAAAGACAGAGGGCTGTCCACACATCTTGACGGAGCTCGAATATTCAATGCAGCTGTCGCTCTAGGTGTTGATGCTAGAGAGCTCGCCCAGCCATTCGATTCTGTAATGTTTTGCCTTTCAAAAGGTTTGTCAGCACCGGTGGGTTCTGTTGTTGTCGGTTCCAGGGAGTTTATTGAGCGGGCGAGAAAGTACAGAAAGATGCTGGGCGGAGGAATGCGCCAAGCAGGAATTATCGCTGCGGCCGGGATTGTTGCTTTAGAAACCATGGTAGATCGGTTGGAGGAAGACCATATTAATGCGCGCTATCTCGGAGAAGGCTTGGCTGAGATTTCTGGTATCCAGGTAGAGCTCGAGACTGTCCAGACGAATATGGTTTACTTTGACGTTGGCGAGCTTGGCTTTGACAGTGTGTCGTTCCTTAAGGAGCTGGAGATGCGCAAAGTCAGAGCGTCTCTTCGTCCGCCCACAGGCGTAAGAATGGTAACTCACAGGCATATTTCCCGGGAAAACATCTCCTACGTGCTGGAGGTAGTTGAAGAGATAGCAAAATCCCGCTCTGTTTGCTAGCTGTCCTGTAACGAATGACATGTTTATATAAGCTCAGGCTGAAAAACATTTAAGGGAGACGATTTTCACCGTCTCCCTTAATTATTTCCGGCTCTCTTAAGTCGGATAGAGCATCAGTATGCTTTTGCGAAGTAAACCCAGTAACCTGAGGTAGAGCTTTTTCCGCAGTAAATGCACTTTTCATCGCTGGGCTTCGCATCTAAGGGAATGCACCTGATGGTAGCCGCTGTTTCTTCTTTTATAGCTGCTTCGCATTCGTCCGAGCCGCACCATGGAGCATATATTAAACCTCGCTTATTCTCCATTACAGCCTTGAACTCTTCGTAATCGACGAGGGTATGAGTATTCTCATCCATGAACTGTTTAGCTCGAGCGTAAAGCCCTTCTTGAACGCTGTTTAGCAGATCTGTTACTGCGCTCTCCAGGTTGTCCATGGGAACACTGATTTTTTCTCCGGTGTCTCTGCGCACTAGGACTACTTTTCCTGCCTTGACATCACGAGGCCCGATCTCCAACCTGATGGGGACTCCTTTCAACTCCCATTCATTGAACTTCCAGCCAGGCGAGAATTCTTCTCTGGCATCTATTTCAACTCTCGAGACTTTATCCAGCCGCTCGAAGACATCACGCGCTGCAGCAAGGACAGTCTCTTCATGGGGCGGAGGCATTATCGGCACGATTATTACCTGTGTGGGAGCGACTCTAGGAGGCACAGCAAGGCCTCGTTCATCTCCGTGAACCATTATAATGCCACCGATTAGCCGCGTTGAAACACCCCAAGAAGTCTGCCATACATATTTCAGCTGGTTGTCTTTGTCAAGAAAAGTGATATCAAATACTTTTGCGAAATTCTGGCCCAGATCATGGGATGTGCCGGCCTGTAGAGCCCTGCCGTCGGTCATAAGGGCTTCAACACAATACGTGGTAACCGCTCCGGCAAATTTTTCTCGCTCTGTCTTTTTGCCTGTCAGAACGGGTATTGCCAAGTCTTCGGTGAGGAAGCGTCTGTATACTTCAAGCATCTTCAGGGCTTCTTCTTCCGCCTCCTCCTTCGTTCTGTGGCAGGTATGCCCTTCTTGCCACAAGAATTCAGAGGTTCGCAGAAACAGTCTGGTTGTCTTTTCCCAGCGCACAACGTTTGCCCATTGATTTATCAGAACCGGAAGATCTCTCCATGACTTAATCCACTTTGCGTACATGTGCCCTATGATCGTCTCAGATGTCGGCCTTACGACAAGAGGCTCTGCCAGATCTTCATTGCCTGCTCGAGTTACCCAGGCAACTTCAGGAGCGAAGCCTTCAACGTGCTCAGCTTCTTTCTCGAGGAAGCTTCCTGGTATAAACAGCGGGAAATAGGCGTTTTTGTGCCCTGTGGCTTTGAAGCGCTTGTCAAGAAGACCCTTCAAATTCTCCCAAATGCCGTACCCGTAAGGACGTATCACCATACAGCCTCTCACAGGAGCATAATCAGCCAGTTCGGCACGGAGGACAACGTCCAGGTACCATTGGGAAAAATTCTCTGACTTTGAAGCTATATGCTGCACGAATTCTTGCGAGTTCTCTGCCATACCGATATCCCTCCTAATCTCGCTATAAGGAACCTAATTCACATATCGTAGAAAACAGGCTATTTCTATGTTGAATGTTGGCCAATCTGCTACAACATAAAGAATAATAAAGCCTTCGCCCATTGTGAGGGCGAAGGCTATGTAACCTCCGCGGTACCACCTCGATTGGCGCTGTATTCTGTGAATACAGCCTCCCGCTCAAGTTCGCATCCATACCTTTTCGGACACAAAATCCCTTTTAACGGCGGGTACCCGTCGAACTCATCGTTCGCAGCTCCAGGGTGGGCAGCACACTAACGATTGGTGGTAGCCCTCTCAGCAAGCGGGCGACTCTCTGTACTCCGTAGTCAGTGGCAGGCCCCTTCATCACCAAGTTTAGCGCGATTTACTTGTGGTCATATGATAGCACATTCGCTCTTCGTAGGCAACTGAATAGCCTTCTCTGTGTGATCGGTCTGTCATAATGTCACCCTATAAGCGGCCTGAGAAAATGTCACCATGATAATAGGAAGGGGTGTCATTTGTCAAGGCGACCTGCTGAGGTCGCCGTCCCCGAGTGCAACATCGGCTACCCCTTATGCCCGCGGTTTGCAGAGAATCTCATGAACCTTCAAGTCGAACACATTATGCGAATGCTCCGGGACTATTACAGCTGCTGTGTCTGCACCTGAACGGCTGCCTCCCACCGCTATGATTGGCTTTCCGTACGGCACTAAGCCGGCATCCAAGGCCATAATAGAAATCTCTACACATACTTTTAAGCCTTGTGAGATCATTCGTAAGGCATTTGCAATTATCTCCGCCGGATAGACTCCTCCGAACTTTCTTCTGAGGCCCCTGTCAACACCTGCCAGGACGTGCGTGGTTGTAAGGATCCTCACTCCTTGAGATGAGAGGTATCTACGTTCATCTTCAGGCATTTCATCGACTCCGGGCTCGGAGAATCCGACATGATGCGTAACACAAATCACCGAGAGACCGCGTGCGCCCAGCTCTAATGCCTTACGAACAGTAGCTCCGGTGTTGGAGGCTATAACAATGTGCCCTATTCCATGTTTTCTGCAGGCCTCAAGAGCTATTTTCAGAGTATCCACTGTGTTTTTGGGTCCTGATTCTTCCCATATCATTTAAGACCCCTCCTTTGACGATAGATGATTATCTAAAGCCAATGGAACAATCGGATGAGAAAAGGTGCTACAGCTATTGCAGGCAACAGGTTTGCCACACGGATCTTCTTGATACCCAGCATATTAATACCTATCCCAACAATGAGCAATCCGCCTGTTGCCGTCATCTCGACTATCGCAGTATCGGTCAGGACTTGACTTACGAAAGACGCAAGCAGTGTGAGCGTCCCTTGATAGATAAAAACCGCGACAGCAGATAGGGCGACACCGATTCCCATAGCTGCACCGAAAGCAATGGAGGAAAAGCCGTCCATAATGGATTTCGTCATTAGGATGTGATAGTTACCTGAAATGCCGTCCTCAAGCGAACCGAGAATAGCCATTGGCCCTATACAGAAAAGGAGAGTTGCTGTGAGAAAGCCTTCAGCGATACGTGATTTCTCAGTTGCAAACCGCATTCCAAGACGGGATGCCGCAGACTCGAGACGTCCCTCAATATCGATGCCGGCTCCTATGGTTCCCCCGATTATTAAGGAAAACAATGTCATAATAACGTTCTGCGTTTCCAGAGCCAGTTTTATTCCAAGGAAAATTGTGAATATCCCGATGCCTTGGAACGCTACATCTGAAACCCTCTCAGGTATGCGTTTCTTCAGCATAATGCCAAGGCTTGTCCCGCCTAAGACTGCTATTACATTGATTAGAGTTCCTTTCATGGGCATGTCCGTTGCCTCCTGATGCATCTTAACGTCAGATTGAGCCAGAAGCAATGAAAGACGTACTTTTCTAGCTGTCCTGCAATCTGCTTCGAAGTTAAAAGCTCCATTTCTACACACAGCCGTGGAATCCCTGCTGTAGTTCAGCAAGAAGGTTGGCAAAGCCCCCCTAAAAAGAAGCATACCTGGCTTAGGCTTGGAGTCATCGCCCTCTTTTCACTATAACGATACAAGTCTTCTTTCGCCGCTTGAAGATCGGCCCAAGGAGTCTCTCAAGTAGTTGATACATGGGAATAACCTCCTAATAATGGCTATACTTCACCTGTGTCATACCTGTGTACCATCTTCTGCATACATATTTAAGTGACGGTTTCTCAACGGTTTTTCATAACGACAAAAATGGAAAGATCTTTAACTATAGACCATAATATCCTTGGGAAGGTAGAATTGTGCAGGCTTATAAGAAGGCGATTCGGTTTTATTTTTCAGCGCAACTGAAGGAGAAGGAATCGCAACATTTTAGTCTAATATATAATTTGGTTAGTAATGTAAGTGTCAGTTTTATTCTACATATTTACTAAGATTGGCTTACTTCTGGCTTTCCGAAACGTTTTGTGTCTTCTTTGGGTACAGACCGAGGAAATGTTGCGAGGACAGTGATGCAAAAAGTAGGCCCGGTACCGACTAAGTACAGCCTACGAGTAGACCGAACCGGGAACGGGTGGCAGCGCTTACTGAAGGACGCAATTTCATACGGATTTCCGGATGAAGTTAGAGGGAGATGCCTTCACAGGATCAGGACGTTATCCTGGGATCCGTAGTAGAAGGAGCCGAAGGAGCAAGATGCCTTTCAGGCCGTGAGGTATCCAAACTCTCAGGCAAAAGCACCTCCAGCTGACGGACCTCTGGAGAGGCGCATTCTGGGTTTTTGAGGGCGCCGCCGAAGGAGTAACCCGCCCGGTCTGCCGGCAGACGGGGAATCTCTCAGGCGACAGGACAGGGAAACGGGCAGCAGACTTTGCCCGTTTTTTTCTTAAGAGCAATGAAGAATAACCAAGGAGGTGCTCGCTATGGCTGAAGCCCATGGTGGTGAAGCAAAGAAAACTCCTCTATACGATGCTCATATCCGCGCCGGGGCAAGAATGATCGATTTTGGTGGTTGGCTTATGCCGGTGTATTACCGGGGAATTGTTGAAGAGCACAGGAAAGTACGGCAAGCTGTGGGTTTATTCGATCTCTGTCACATGGGAGAAGTCAGGGTTACCGGTCCGAAGGCCCTTGAATATCTGCAGAAGACTACCACTAACGACGTAGCTGCACTGGAGGTAGGTCAAGTCCAATATACACTGCTTTGTTACCCTGATGGCGGGATAGTTGACGATATACTGGTATCCAGGACAGAGGACGGCTACTACCTTATCTTGAATGCTGCAAACACTGCCAAAGATATAGAATGGCTTATGTCTCATGCAGAAGACGGTGTAGAGATCAAAGACGAGTCAGCTGAGACTGCTCTTTTGGCAATACAAGGGCCTCATGCAGCAGCACTGCTTCGCGAGTTGACTGACGCGGACTTGGACAAAATCTATTATTATCAAGCTACTTTCGGCAGAGTATCAGGTGTTGATTGTTTTATATCCCGTACAGGATATACAGGGGAAGACGGATTTGAGCTGTTTTTCCATCACACCCATGCCCAGGAGCTTTGGGATACGCTGCTAGAGGCAGGTTCCAAGTATGATATCGAACCTATCGGCCTCGGAGCCCGTGATACCCTCCGCCTTGAGATGGGGTATTCGCTCTACGGAAATGAGCTGGATGAGAAGACTATTCCTCCGGAGGCAGGCTTAGGTTGGGTTGTATCGAAGACAAAAGGCGATTTTATCGGGAAGGATGCTATTGACCGGGTCAGAAAAGAGGGTGTTTCCCGACGTATCACCGGGTTCAAGTTGCTTGAGCGAGGGATTCCCAGGACAGGTTATGAGATCGAAAAAGATGGCCAGGTCGTGGGAGTTGTGACCAGTGGTTCTCTATCTCCCATGCTAGGTATCGGGATCGGCATGTGTTACGTTCCTCCTGACCTGGCTAAAGCAGGCAATCAGTTCGATGTTATCATCAGGGGAAAGAGAATCCCTGCTGAGTCTGTGAAACCTCCTTTTGTGGAGGCGAAGGTTAGGAGGGCTAAGTAATAAGCAGGTTATTATGTTGTGTCAGGGATGTTCCACGTGAAACACTAGATTATCCCAGTGTTTTCACGTTTAGCGTCGGCTTGTAAGACCATGGCAATCTGATGAGAGATAAAGAATGAATGGAAATCTACTTGCATTAAACTTTAAAGGTAAGGAGGAGATATCACATGTATCCAAAGGATCTGAAGTACACAGAAAAGCATGAATGGGTGCGCGTTGAAGGAAACGAAGCGACTGTAGGTATTACCTATTTTGCCCAGGACCAACTTGGTGCAATCGTTGGAGTAGGCTTGCCTGATGAAGGAATAGACGTGGAGAAAGGTTCAGAGCTGGCAGACCTCGACTCAATGAAGACAGCGGATCAGATTTTTGCGCCTATAAGCGGAAGGATAGTAAGAGTGAATACAGCATTGGATGCCCAGCCTGAACTGCTAAACGATGACCCGTACGGCGACGGATGGGTCGTTGTGATTGAGATGAGCGACGTATCGGAGCTGGACGACCTGATGTCTGCGGAAGAATACGAAGCCCACGTTGCCAAGGAGGCTGGAGAGTAATGGACTACGTTCCCCATACAAATGAGGACCGTAGTGAGATGCTGAAAGCCATCGGCATTTCCGGTATTGAAGAGCTGTTTTCGGACATCCCCTCCGAAGTCAAACTCGATCGCAAGCTAGACTTGCCGCCTCCCATGTCCGAATTAGAGCTCAGGAAGCACCTCTCGGAGCTTGCCGGGAAGAATACTACCACTGACGACATGGTTTCATTCCTGGGTGCAGGAGTATATGACCACTATGTACCAAGTGTTGTAAAACACATAATCTCGCGGTCTGAGTTTTATACCGCATATACTCCGTACCAGGCAGAGGTAAGCCAGGGAATGCTCCAGTCCATCTTCGAATACCAGACGCTTATGTGCGAACTGACCGGGCTGGACATCAGCAATGCATCGCTTTATGACGGAGCAACTGCGATTGCTGAAGCTGCAACGATGTCGAGCAGGCTAACTCGCAGACAGGAAATAATCATTTCCCAGGCTGTTCACCCTGAATACCGCAGCACATTGAAAACATACGCCTATAACCTGGGACTGGAGGTAAAAGAGGTTCCTTTCACAGACGGTTCAACTGATATCGAAGCCATAAAAGAGCTTGTCTCCGATAAGACAGCCTGCGTCATTCTGCAAAACCCGAACTTCTTCGGTTGCATAGAGAATATGGCTCTTGCAGCAGAAGCGGCTCACGAGAAGAAGGCACTCTTTGTGGCGTGTGTTGACCCGATATCTTTAGGCATCCTCGCTGCTCCGGGTGAGTATGGTGCTGATATCGCAGTAGGTGAAGCCCAGGGCCTCGGTATTCCTATGGGCTTTGGCGGCCCGCATCTGGGCTTTATGACTTGTCGCCAGCAGTATATCAGACAGATGCCAGGCAGAGTTGTAGGCGAAACCCGTGATAACCAGGGACGTCGAGGATATATCCTGACCCTGCAAGCCAGAGAGCAGCATATCAGGCGGGAAAGGGCGACGTCAAATATCTGCTCTAACCAGGCTCTCTGCGCCCTTGCTGCAACAGTATACCTCTCGTGGCTGGGAAAGCAAGGGATAAAGGAAGTCGCAGAGCAGTGCATGGCAAAGGCACATTATGCATGTGAGGAGCTTTCCAAGATTCCGGGAGTTGAACGAATGCATCGAGCACCTTTCTTCAAGGAATTTGCAATAAGGACGCCTGTGAACCCTGAGACGCTCTCAAAAGGCCTCCTCGAGTCCAATATTCTGGGTGGACTGCCTCTAGGAAGGTTCTACCCTGAGCTGTCTGATTCTCTGTTGATTGCAGTGACGGAGAAGAGGACAAAAGAAGAGATTGATGGGCTATGCCGGGCATTGGAGGGATTAGTATGAGTATGCCGTTGATTTTCGAAAAGAGCAGACCGGGCCGTAAAGCATATTCCTTGCCTGAGCTTGATGTGCCGAAGAAGGAGACTTCTGACTCATTACCGGAATGGGCACGTCGAAAACAGGATCCTTCCTTGCCTGAGATAAGTGAAGTCGACCTTATTCGCCACTTTACCGAGCTGTCCCGGCGTAACTTCGGGGTGGATCAAGGGTTCTATCCTCTTGGGTCATGTACGATGAAGTACAACCCCAAGATAAACGAAGATGTCGCGGCGCTTCCTGGATTTAACAACATCCATCCGTATCAGCCTGAAGAACTGGTTCAGGGCGCGCTGGAATTGATGTACGAATTCGGGCGGGATCTCTGCGAGATCAGCGGGATGCACGAAGCATCGCTTCAGCCTGCTGCAGGGGCCCATGGCGAGCTTACCGGACTCATGATAATAAAGGCATATCATGAGAGCCGTGGGGAAGGCGAAAAGAGGACAAAGGTGATCGTTCCTGACTCAGCCCACGGAACTAACCCTGCAAGTGCAGCGTTTTGCGGCTATCGGGTTGTTGAAGTGAAGTCAGATGAACGAGGAGGAGTGGATCTCGATTCCCTCCGGGAAGTTATCTCCGACGATGTTGCAGCTCTCATGTTGACGAACCCTAATACCCTCGGCCTGTTCGACGAGAATGCTGTTGAGATCGCGGAAATCGTTCACAATGCCGGAGGACTTCTCTATTACGACGGCGCCAATATGAACGCGATAGTAGGTATAGTCCGACCGGGCGACATGGGTTTTGACGTCCTTCACTATAACGTCCATAAGACGTTCTCTGCACCGCATGGCGGCGGCGGGCCAGGTTGTGGCGCCATTGCAGTCAAGGAATTTTTGGCACCGTTCCTCCCGGTACCGGTCGTTGAGAAACAGGGTGACAGATACGTCCTGAACTATAACAGGCCTCAGTCGATCGGTATGGTTAAGGGATTCTACGGCAACTTCAATGTCATGGTTAAGGGATTTGCGTATATCAGGTCCCTTGGAGCGGAAGGGTTACGCAAAGTGGCTGAGACCGCTGTCCTTAACGCGAACTATGTCATGACAAAGCTCAAGGAGTACTACAACTTGCCATACGATCGTTTCTGCAAGCATGAGTTCGTCATTGACTCGTCTCGCCAGGTTAAGCATGGGGTGCACACCGGTGATATTGCTAAAGCCCTTCTTGATCTGGCATTCCACGCTCCGACGATTTACTTCCCGCTTATTGTCAGGGAGGCAATGATGATTGAGCCTACGGAGACGGAATCAAAGGAGACGTTGGACGCTTTCATTGAAGCCATGATCAAGATCGCCGAGTTGGCTGAGACTTCGCCTGAGACGCTGCAAACAGCGCCACACCATACGGTTGTCGGTAGGCTGGACGATGTTACTGCTGCAAGGAAGCCTATACCTCGTTGGACTCCGCCTGAGGAGTAGGAGATCCTTGCAGTAGAAGGTTCTTTGAGGTTGCAGTCTCTCTGCGGTAGACTGCGAGAAAATGCAGTTTAGTGTTAAGGGTTACCTGTGCCTAAAGCCGTGGATATAAGTGCGGTTGTGAGGTCAGGTAACCCTGTTTCTCAAAAGGCATGCCAAGTACGTACATACCAAGGACGTATTACGGATATACGCAAAGCACGTAAGAGCGACATATACGAAACACCTAAGGCGATATATGCATAGCCGCGAGCCTGAAAGGATCGCAAGTCTTCACATCCGAAAGAATTACGATAGTTGGACCTGGAAGAACTGTGAGCCTTTTTCTGTTCCATGAGCAAAGTGCCTGGGGAAACCGTAGGGACTTGATGTTAGAATAAGAAATGGAAAGACTCTGAATCTGCGATCGTATGGATAGGAAGAACCGCTGATGAGTAAGGCAAGTCCGCATGTGGAAACAGACATAGAATCATTTGCAGCGCAACCGCTGGAGAGCCTCATGAGATCTGCATGGGATATCCGTGTTAACAGCTTTGGATTTGATATCCAGTGGGTGAACCCGGTTCGTACTACTGTCTTAAGCGTTACAGGAACCACGTGCGCCCTGAACTGCGCTCATTGCGGAGGAAAGTATCTCAGGCACATGCTGCCGATTGAACGCCGGGAGGAGCTAGACTCTGCCAAGGTTTCCAGTTGTCTCGTGAGCGGTGGATGCGATCCTTCCGGTAGAGTCCCTGTGGAGAGGTACACCCATCTACTTCCTGAGCTTTCATCAAAATGGCGCCTTAACATGCACCTTGGACTCGTCTCTGAAGACACAGTAAGGGGGCTTGCTCCTTTCTGCGACGTGGTGTCATTGGATTTTCTCGTTGATGATGCCACTATCAGGGATGTCTACGGGTTTCCGGCTTCAGGGGAGGACTTTATCCATACGTATTCTATGCTGAGAAAACACGTGAGAGTAGTCCCTCATATCTGCATTGGCTTGCACGAGGGGAGGATTTCAGGAGAACTGGATGCCCTCGCTGCCTTGGCAGAAATGGGGGCCGATGCCATCGTCTTTATTGTACTCATCCCTACACCGGGGACTCTCTACGAGAACTGTACGCCTCCACCTGTTGAAAGTGTCGTCCGCATAATCGCAACTTCAAGATGCTTATTCCCTGAGATACCGATTTACCTTGGATGCATGCGTCCTCATGGCCCGTACAGACGAGAACTGGATCCCATGGCAGTGCGGGCAGGAGTAAACCGAATAGTCATACCTACACGGGAAGGACGGGCGGAGGCATTGAGGTTGGGGCTTAATGCATCATGGATAGAGGAGTGCTGTGCGCTGTGAGTGATAGTAGAACTATAAGGGTATCTCTTGGCACAGCTGCAGCCCTAGGGCTGGAAAAAGTACGTTGTGACGTTCTCCCTACAACTGCCTATTTGATGACTACCGGAGGGTGTGTCTCGCGATGCGCATTTTGCGCTCAGGCCAGAACCAGCAACAGTCCTGAGGCCTTCCTCTCCAGGGTAAGTTGGCCTGAGTTTCTTCTTGAAGAGGTCCTCCATGCCCTTGCTGGGGGCAACTCCAATCTGGAGAGAGTGTGTATCCAGGTGACTTCTACGCCGTCTGCGCCGTCTGTCACCGGAGAATTGGTAAAGGATTTGGCAAGGATCAGTAAAACGACTGGTTCTTCTTACCCCATATCTCTGTCTTACCATCCTGTTTCCATTTCCGATGTGGAACGCCTGTTTAAACTCGGAGTTGACAGGATAGGGATTGCGCTGGACGCGGCTGCCCGGGACATACATGAGAGGACGAAAGCAGGCTCTCGGTCCTTTTCAGCTACGCTTAAACTACTGGAGGAGGCATCAGCCCGTTTTCCGGGGCGAATCTCTACACACTTCATAGTAGGCCTGGGAGAGACAGAGGAAGAACTGGTCGACATCATGCAGCACATGAAGGACCTGGGCATAACAATAGGGCTTTTTGCATTTACACCTGTAAAAGGTACACCAATGGAGAATGTTCCTCAACCGGGATTGGATACGTACCGAAGGATCCAGATAGCCAGATATTTGATTGCCGGCGGATATGTACGTGCCAACGATTTCTCCTTTAGTAACGGACGTATTCGTGCTACCGGTTTAGCTCCTCGAGCCCTTAAAGACGTCTTGAGTGACGGTGTTGCGTTCCGGACTTCAGGCTGTCCGGGTTGTAACAGGCCGTACTATAACGAGCATCCCGGAGGGATTATGTTCAATTATCCGAGGCCGCTACAAAGGTCAGAGATTGAAAGCTGCATACTCGACGCGGATCTTGAAGGGCTGGAGATTTAGGATTCGCCCAGCTGACAGTAATCAGTTAGGAGAGGAAGACCGATGAAATGGAGATTGCTTCGTACAGGACATAAATCCGGTGCCTGGAACATGGCTGTAGACGAGGCCATTATGGTTCACGTGGCAAGAAAAGCGGTGTCCCCTACGTTCAGGCTGTACGGCTGGGCACCGCCTGCTTTATCCCTTGGCAGGCTGCAGTCTTTCGAAAGGGATATAAACCCTGATGGCTGCAGGCGTCTAGGGGTGGACGTGGTAAGGCGTCCCACAGGAGGAAGGGCTGTTCTCCATGACAATGAGGTTACCTACAGCTTCATAATCAGTGAGGACGATCCTATGCTCCCTTCTGACCTTCGCGATTCGTTCTACCTTGCTACAGAGGGGATAGTGAAGGGACTGGCCTTCCTTGGCATAGAAGCTGAAATCCGAGGCAGGCAAGGAGGAAGAAGCCTGGCTGATGCTTATCGCAGTGAATTGCGAACCCGGCCTGGAGCAGATGGAAGCGTTCAGTCCGGGGCATGCTTTGATTCGCCTTCATGGTATGAAGTAGTAGCAGCCGATAAAAAACTAGTAGGAAGTGCACAGGCCAGATTGAGCGGGGTGTTCCTTCAGCATGGGTCTATTCTCATAACAATGGATACTGATAAGATGTGCCAGGTCTTGAAGTTTGACGATCCTGCTGACAGGGAGCGTGCACAGGCCCAGCTTCTTGACAAAGCGACCTCCATTGAAGCCATCCTGAGGCGTGCCGTAAGCTTCCGGGAAGTAGAAGAAGCTGTCATTGCAGGTGTCCGGGAACACATTAAGCCTATAGAACTCGTAGAAGGGGAATTGCTTCCTGAAGAACTGTCATGCGCTGAGGATTTGATGTCTCAAAAATACGCAGCAGACTCCTGGACAAAACGCAGATAGCTAAGGAGGCATCTTCAAGTGATATCAGATGCTAAGCCCTGTGAAAGCGGATTGGACCGGCTTAAGATAGACGCGCGCCGGATCTTAGAAAGTGCCCTGGATGCAGTAGACCCTTACAAAGCTATACACTTCCATGTTACCAGAGAAGGGGATTTCCTGAACGTAGGTGCCCACAGGTACGACCTGCGAGAAGTAGAAAGAGTGCTTGTTGTAGGTGCCGGAAAAGCCAGCGCAAGGATGGCAGTTGCCATCGAGGAGATCCTGGGGGACTTAATCAGCGACGGGCTGATTAACGTTAAGTACGGCCACGGAGAGCCTTTGAAGAAGATAGCTGTACAGGAAGCCGGCCATCCTGTGCCTGACGAAGCAGGTGTAGAGGGCGCCCGCAGGTTGCTTTCCTTGGTTCGGGGTGCTAATGAACGTGACCTTGTGATATGCCTGATCTCAGGAGGCGGCTCCAGCCTGCTGCCTCAACCTGCATCCGGAATAGATCTCGCATCCAAACAGGAGACTACGAAGGTGCTTCTGGAAAGCGGGGCGACAATTCACCAGGTTAACGCAGTGCGAAAGCACATATCTGCGATTAAAGGCGGAAGGCTCGCACAGGCTGCAGCCCCTGCCCGCGTGGTATCCCTCATTCTTTCAGATGTAATCGGTGATGATTTAGATGTCATCGCATCAGGGCCTACGGTCCCTGACACAACAACCTTTACTACAGCCATCGATGTCTTGAGAGCGTACGGTGTGACGGGACGTGTTCCCGGTAATGTCATCGGCCTTTTACAATCAGGCGCAAAAGGTGAAATCCCTGAGACTCCCAAACCCGGCGACGCCGTTTTTCAAAATGTAGTCAACTTGATAATCGCAAACAACAGAGCCGCAATAAACGCAGCAGCGGAAAAAGCCCGATCCCTGGGATATGAGCCGCTGGTGCTGTCATCATTCGTCCAGGGAGAGGCAAAGGAGGTTGCCCGGGTTATGGCGGCCATTGCCCGCGAGATAGCAGCCACCGGGAGGCCGGTTTCAAGGCCTGCCTGTGTAATAGCAGGCGGGGAGACTACCGTAACTATAAAAGGCACCGGGACCGGCGGACGCAACCAGGAACTTGCCCTTGCTGCATCTTTGGACATTGAAGGCATGGACAACGTTCTCATCCTTGCCGCAGGCACTGACGGAACTGACGGCCCTACTGACGCTGCCGGTGCCATGGCTTCTGGCATAACTCTTCAAGCCGCAAAGGAACTTGGCCTGTCTGCAAGGGACTATCTTGCCACTAACGACTCCTATCACTTTTTCAAAGCAATAGGAGACCTTGTCACCACAGGGCCTACAGGCACAAATGTGATGGACATCATCCTTATACTGGCGGGACAGTAATATATCCGGAAGCCTCGTCCCTACTGCTTCACAACTGTGCATATTGCGTCAATTTCTGGTTACTCTATATTCAGTATCCAGCGAATTCTGACTGCAGGGGGTGAAAGCAGGTGGGTGACTGGGTCCGCCATATAGTAAGGTTTGTTGTGTCAGCTTTGGTGCTTATGTTTATTGGGCTCATCGTGCCGGGTTTCAGCACGCTCAGCTTCTGGAATGCTCTGTTGGCAGCTGTGGTTATAGCAGGCATCGGTTATCTGATTGAAGCTGCAATAGGAAGAAACGTCTCTCCATTTGGCAGGGGGGTTGTGGGATTTCTGGTGTCTGCCGCTGTTATTTACGTTACGCAGTTTATCGTCCCAGCACTGAGAGTTACGGTTCTGGGAGCCTTGATTGCTGCGTTTATCATTGGGCTCATTGACATGTTTATTCCCACCACTTTGCGATAGACGTGTCTCGTCCATCCACAGCCGGTCAAAACTACGACGATTTGGACTCCCCGCCCGCTTTGGACGGGGAATTCACTTTTTATTAGGAATGCATCCTTTCACTTTTCCTCTTCATTCTCTTCCTTTGCATATAGCTTCCACGGAATGAAGGTAAATGCCTGTCATCAGGCGAAAAAGCCTGTGATAATGAGGTTTTCAGGAGTAGGCCAAGAGGAACTGATTGCATTTAATCCTGGAAGCATTACAATAGAATTTAAGGCAGGTAAACTCCTGAACTCTTATCCGCATTGAGATGCCGTGTTTTTTCCTTTCATGTCATGTCTTTTAACGATCCTACTGCCGCAGGTACGTGAGTAGACTGGTTTAATAGAGAATGAATGAGTAAGGGGGATATGGGCTTTGAAGAACATAATTGCGTCCATAATGGATGTACAGGAAGCCAGTGAAGGTGCTATCAACAGCATGTTTCTCATGTTGATGAATGCAGGCGGAGTAATCGTGCGTATAGCCATAACCGTACTTATAGCCTACATTATTATCAGAGTTGCGAATTCTGCCATTGATAGAGTGGTATTGAAACGCAGGCCGGATCACCCTCACTTACTGGATGACAGAAAAGCAAAGACCTTAAGTTCACTGTTGCGGAGCATTGTGCGATATGTAGTGTACGCTTTCGCGATAATAGCTGTCCTCAGGCAAATCGGGATTGACACCACCGGGTTACTTGCAGGCGCCGGGCTGGCAGGCTTGGCAATCGGCTTTGGCGCTCAGAGCCTGGTTCGAGATGTGATAAACGGGTTTTTCATTCTGTTTGAAGATCACTTTGCAGTAGGTGATTATGTAACTATCGGCGATGTCTCCGGAGTCGTTGAAAGCGTCGGCTTGAGGGTAACGCGGTTAAGAAGCTTCGGCGGCGAGCTATATATCATTCCCAACGGGCTGATAGAGAGAGTGGTAAACCATATGGGAAGCTCAATGAGAGTACTGTTTGGTGTCACCGTCACTTACGGGACTGATATAGATCATGTCATCCGGGTCTTGAACGCAGATTTCGAACAGGCTAAAGAGGAAATCCCTGATATCGTTGAAGGCCCTTCAGTGTTAGGGGTCAATGATTTAGGCGACTCAGGAGTCGAGCTTCGCATAGTTGCCAGGGCTAAGCCTATGAAGCAATGGGGTGTAGAGAGAGCCCTCAAGAAACGCGTAAAAGAAGTGTTTGATCGAGAAGGTATACGGATTCCTTATAGACGCATGCAAGTCTATGTAAGCAGTGAAGACGAACCCCGTAAGGAATACGATGCTTCCTGAGTCTAAGGGGGATTAGCCGTTGAAGTTCTACCTTGGCGATATTGTCAGGCTACGAAAGGCGCATCCTTGCGGGTCGACAGACTGGGAAGTCATGAGAGTAGGAGCGGATTTTCGCATTAGATGCCAAGGGTGCGGGAGAGTCTTGATGATAAGCAGGCCCAAGTTTGAAAAGAGTGTAAAACAGATAGTATCTCGCTTTGGAGATGAAGAATGATGGTTCGCGTAGGCATCGTCGGGCTACCTAATGCAGGCAAGTCAAGTCTGTTTAATGCTCTTACCAGGGCAGGTGCGGAGGTGGCCAACTATCCCTTTACAACAATCGATCCTAATGTGGGAGTTGTTGTTGTTCCGGACGAGCGGCTTCAGCGCCTCGGAGACCTCATAAAACCTGAGAAACTTACGCCTACAGCAATGGAGTTTGTGGATATAGCAGGCCTTGTCAAGGGTGCCAGTAGAGGAGAAGGCCTCGGAAACCGCTTCTTGGGACACATACGCGAAGTAGATGCCGTATGCCACGTTGTGCGCTGCTTTCCTGATCCAGAGGTATCTCATGTCGCCGGGACTCTTGATCCAGTCAGCGACATAGAAGTCATCGAACTGGAATTGATCTTGGCTGATCTGGAAACTGTAGAAAAAAGGCTTGAGAAGTCGGTAAGAATGCAGAAAGGCGGAAATGTCAGGTATAAGGAAGAGGCCTTGCGGCTGGAGCGGCTCAAAGAAGGCCTCCAGGAAGGCAAGCCGGCAAGAGAGGTTTTCACTGAAGATGAAGACAGGATGGCTGTCCGAGACCTTTTTCTTCTGACAATGAAGCCTGTTGTCTACGTGGCAAACATAGGAGAAGGCGATTTGGAAAGCGGCTCAGAACAGGTGCACGAAATCGAGGAATGGATTCGGTCAATAGGACGCGATGCCCCTTGCATCTCGATTTCGGCTAAGTTAGAGTCAGAGCTCGCGGAGTTAGATCCTGTAGAAGCCTCTGAATTCCTCGAAGAGCTGGGAATTGAATCGTCAGCCCTTGCAAGGATCATACTTGCGTCGTATGAAGCACTGGATTTGATCACCTTCTACACTACCAAAGGGGACGAAACAAGGGCATGGACAGTTAACCAAAATACGCCTGCGCCGCAGGCTGCAGGTGTTATCCATTCCGATATGGAGCACGGTTTCATTAAGGCAGAAGTCATTGATTACGAAAGCCTTATTAAAGTAGGTTCATTGGCAGGAGCCAGGGAGAAAGGGCTGGTAAGACAAGAGGGCCGGGACTACCTGGTTAAAGACGGAGACGTAATCCTCTTCCGGTTCAGTGAACCTTCGAAAAAGTAATAGTCAGAGGTAGCGCCTGTACACTTTTTAATACCTTAGTGTAATTGTCATCTTGTTGTGCTGATGCTATAATAAGGGCGCTGTACGTTGGAAAGATAGATGTCAAATACATCTACCAATCCCTGCTCCACTATATTGTGGGGCCACAAGTCCGGAGGGAGGTGTCAAGATGCGAGATTACGAGACAATGTACATCTTACGGCCTGACCTGGAGGAAGAGGCTGTTGAGGCAGCCATAACAAGGTTCCAGGAGCTCATAGCTGAAGAAGGCGGCACTGTTACAAATGTTAACAAATGGGGTAGGCGCCGTCTCGCTTATGAGATTGAAGGTTATGGAGAAGGTGTCTACGTAATCATGGAATTCTCGGCTGAAGCCCGCGTTGCACGTGAGCTCGAGCGAGTTTTCAGGATTACAGACGAAGTCATCCGATATCTTATGATTAAGAAAGACTGAAAACCGAGTCTTGGATTAAGAGCACGAGAATAGGTGGTGCGATAGCGTGAATAGAATTGTGCTCATAGGGAGGCTCGTGCGGGAACCTGAACTCCGCTATACCCAAACAGGCATTGCTGTTGCGAGTTTTACCATTGCGGTAAACCGTCCTTTCTTGAATCAGAAAGGCCAGAGAGAAGCCGATTTTATTGATATTGTGGTATGGCGGAATCAGGCGGAAAACTGCGCGAACTACCTCTCTAAAGGTAGGCTTGTCGGTGTCGACGGCAGACTCCAGATCAGGTCTTATGAGACTGCCGACGGTCAAAGGAGACGAGTAGCTGAAGTGGTTGCTGATCGAGTCGAATTCCTCGATCGGGGCAGAGACTCGGATGAAGGAAGTGCGGACACAGGTCATCAAGGTATGGAGGATGACAGCGGTTTCCCTGACGAAGTGCCGTTCTAGGGAGCGCGAGGTTTTTGTCTGTTACTCCTCGTATTGTTAATTCTCGTAGTAAATCTTAGGAGGAAAGACTGTGAGAAGAGAAAGAGGCCGCAGAGGCAGGAAACGTGCATGTGGATTCTGCATAGATAAAATTGACGGTGTAGATTATAAGGACGTGCCGAGGCTCAGGCGCTATATAACAGAGCGCGGCAAGATTATCCCTCGGCGGATATCAGGCAACTGTGCAAGACATCAAAGGCAACTGACAATTGCAATCAAGAGAGCGCGTATAGTTGCCCTGCTTCCGTACACTGCAGAATAGCAAAAACTATACACTGTATCCGGAATAGTAGTAGTTGTGGGGGCTGCCTGACAGGTAGCCCCTTTTTACTGCTAAACCCTGTAATACCAATGGAGGGATCAATTGTTTCCTTAGGCTGTGAAGGAGAACTGAAAAGGATAGAAGAATAAATCAGTTATGATCCAATGCGACTGTGAGAGCTCCGCTTAGGGAGGGGGCAGGGAACTGTATGGTTTTCCAGGGGAGTGTTGGAAGCACTGATAAGGAGGTAGTATCCAGAGTCGATATTGCCCGCAATATCAAGACAATCGAGTGGCTGAAAGCCGAGCTTATCACCGGTGTGTCTTCACTTTTCAAAGGAATGCTTAAGAACAATGACGAGCTCATCGCTGATTCCCTTGCTAACATCGTGGTAGGGTGTTATCTTCTAGGTAAGCGGTTGGGCCTTCCTTATGGCTCCCTGGACGAAAGGATCGCAGAAAAGGTCAAAGCAAATCTTGAGCAGGGTCATGAGATTGAAGCGTGGTACGGAGACTTCTCCTTGCTTAAGAGGCACCTAACTGGGAGGAAAACTTGAAGTAAATGACTCGTTCCAACAATACCAGAATGCTTGTGGAAAGCGCCTTTTTGGTCGCCATATCCACCTTGTTTTGCATTCTCGATGCTTATATGCCTGTATTTGCTTTTGTATATCCTCTTCCCGTTGTGGTTCTTGTAGTAAGAAGGGGACTGCGCGCAGGGATCTGGGCAACTGTCATCACAGTGGCGCTTACCGGCATGTTTGTAGGCCCTTTTCAGGGACTCCTTGTCTTCACAAAAATCGGGATTATCGGGATCACACTTGCTGAATGCATTCGTAAACAGTACTCGCCTGTCACGACCCTGGCGATTACGTCTGTAGCAGTAGCCGTTTCGATAGCTTTTACTATTGGAGTTAATCTGATTATCGGCGGTTTCAACATCGCGGAACTGTGGGACATGATGGCAAGTGCGACAGATTCCGCTATAGAGCTTTACCGGCGTATGGGCCTTTCCGAATCAGAGATAGCCAGGATGGAGGAGTACCTGTCACAGTTTGTAGAGATGGCAAGAATTCTTCTTCCTGCATCCATGTTAGTGACTGTAGTGGCTGTTGCAGGGTTCAATTACTTGATGGCCAGGCTAATCCTGCGTAAGCTTGGGTACAAGTTGGTAGAACTCGAGCCGTTTTCAAAATGGAGATTGTCGTGGCATTACGGATGGGGTTATATTGCCGGCCTTGCTTTAGCATTCATTGGACAGCTTCAAGGCATTCCTTTAGTCTTAAATATCGGAACCAACGTAGCATCGGTATTCAGTATCGTTTTTGCGGTGCAAGGGGCAGCAGTGGTCTGGTTCTTTTTTGAAAAATATCGAGTTCCTAAAGTTGCAAGATGGTTGCTTATGATTTTTATTGTTCTTAATCCCACTTTTCTCCAGATGCTATCGTGGCTTGGTGTGTTTGACGCGTGGCTGGATTTTCGTAAGCTGTCTTATATAGAGTAAGGGGTGAAGGTATGGAAGTTATCCTCCTAAAAGATGTGAAAGGGCTTGGTAACGAGGGAGACGTAGTTAAGGTGTCAGACGGATATGCGCGAAACTACCTTATACCTAAGGGCTTTGCTCTTCAGGCAACCAAGGCTAACCTGCGCATGCTGAAGGATAAAAGAGAAACCATGGAATCGAAAGCCCAGAGGGAACTGGCCGCAGCTGAGAAAACCGCAAAGCAGCTGGAGAACTCTGTTGTTACCGTCCGCAGCAAAGCAGGTGAAGGCGGCAGGTTGTTTGGATCCGTAACTGCCAAGGATATTGCCGGCGCCATAGAAAAAGCATTAGGAATTGCCGTGGACAGACGGCGGATTGAATTGGAGGAACCTATTAAGACGTTAGGTTCGTACAGTGTTCTTATAAGGCTTCATCCGGAAGTCTCTGCAACAGTACGGGTAGAAGTGGAGTCACAAGCAGAAGGAGAAAAGTAGTAATGGGAAGTAATGTCGGGGAGTTTTCAAAAGTATACACATCTGATCCGGAAAAGCTCGAACGTCAGGTGTCAGCCTTGCTCGAGGTCCTGGCACACATATGCGGCAGCGATAAGTTAGTCCTTAAGGCAGGCAAGTTGGAAGCGTTAGGCCTCCTGAAATCTCAGAACCTTGAAGATAAGGTTATTGCGCTTCAACGCATTGTTTTTGAGGATCCGACCCTTGATGAACTGCCGGAAGGCAAGGATATCGATACCATCATCACGGAGATCGAGAACGAAGTCGCTGAGATCCTGGCCAGACGAGAGGTAGAAGAGAGGCTGGAGCGGAGAGTAGCCCAGAGGATGCAGCAGAAGCACGAAGAGTACGTGCGAGAAGTCAAGATGCAGATGATAAAGGAAGACAGCGTGCCTGACAATGCTCACACGTTAAAAAAATACGCAGAGCTTGAAAAGCTTGAGCGCAGAAAGCTGTCGAAATCCGCTCTTGAGCTTATTAGGCCTAATAAGCTGTCACAGGTTATCGGGCAAGACCGTGCCATTCGCTCTCTCCTTTCCAAGCTGGCTTCGCCTTTTCCACAGCATGTGATATTGTACGGTCCCCCGGGTGTGGGCAAAACGACTGTCGCAAGGCTTGTTCTGGAAGAGGCACGTAAGCTGAAATTCACACCTTTTGATAAGACAGCGAAGTTCGTGGAGGTTGACGGGACCACCTTGAGATGGGATCCCAGAGAGGTAACAAATCCTCTTCTAGGGTCTGTACACGATCCCATATACCAGGGGGCTAAAAGGGACCTTGCTGAAAGCGGCATACCCGAACCCAAGCTGGGCCTCGTGACAGAAGCCCACGGGGGAGTCCTTTTCATCGATGAAATAGGTGATATGGATCCTATCCTCCTCAACAAGTTACTGAAAGTGCTGGAAGACAAACGTGTATACTTCGATTCTTCGTATTATGATCCTACGGATCCCAATGTGCCGAAGTATATAAAGAAGCTGTTTGAAACAGGCGCACCTGCGGATTTTATCTTAATCGGCGCAACCACGAGAGATCCGTCTATGATAAACCCTGCCTTGAGATCCCGTATGGCTGAAGTCTATTTTGAGCCGCTGACCTGCGCCCATATTGTGCAAATCGTTAAAGAGGCGGCCAGCAGGATGAAGATACGCCTCGATTCCGAAGTGCCTGAGATTATTAGCGACTACACAATTGAAGGAAGGAAAGCAGTGGCGATCCTTGCCGACGCCATCGGGCTTGCACTTTATGAGGCAGGAGGAGAGAGGAAAAGGCCTAAGGTAACTAAAGACCATGTCATGGAGGTTATCCGCTCAGCGCGGATGTCTCCGCAAATCCTCGTCAAGGCTGAGGACCGCACGGAAGTAGGGCGGATTCTGGGGCTTGGAGTAAGTGACTTCGTAGGAAGCGTCATTGAGATAGAAGCGATTGCATTTCCGGCCAGGGAGGCCGGGAAAGGCATGATAAGGTTCAATGACACTGCAGGCACCATGGCAAAGGACTCGGTTTTCAATGCTGCATCTGTATTGCGCCAGGTTACCGGAAAAGACCTGGCTGACTACGACGTCCATGTAAACGTGATTGGCGGCGGGCTAATCGACGGCCCTTCTGCAGGCGCTGCTGTAGCCATTGCCATACTCAGCGCAGTCACTGAGAGGCCCATCAGGCAGGATGTGGCAATCACCGGCGAGATATCCATACGGGGCAAGGTAAAAGGCGTTGGCGGGATTATCGAGAAGATATACGGTGCAAGACAAGCCGGTGTCAAGACAGTGATAATACCACGGGATAATGCCATGGACAGTCCCCCGGATCTCCGAGGGATTAACGTGGTAACCGTTGAGCATATTGAAGAGATCTTTCCGTATGTGTTCGAAGATGAAAGGCCCTTTTCTATATCTGCAAGCTAGGTATGAATGACGCCCTTCGGGAATAATACTTGCTGACTTTGGGATCTTCCCACCTGAAACTGCATCTTTCACCGGGGGAAAGGGGTGAAGAATATGGAGGCAGCATTTGACACCGGTCGAGTGCCGCCGCAGAGCACAGAAGCTGAGCAAGCAACACTCGGCTCTATGCTCATTGACAGCGACGCTATTACGACCGCATTGGATATTCTGTCGCCTGGGGACTTTTACAAAGAGGCCCACAGGGTTATCTTTGAAACTATCGTCTCCATGTACGAAAAAGGCGAGGCAATTGACCTCGTCACTGTTACAGAGGAACTGCGCAGGCGCGATAAGCTTGATCTCGTAGGAGGTATTCCATACATAGCGTCACTTGCCAGTGTCGTTCCTACTGCAGCTAACGTCCATTATTATGCCGGGATCGTCAAGGAAAAGTCTATATACCGTGGACTTGTTAAAGTTGGGACAAGCATTGCTGCCATCGGATATGAAGGCGCTGAAGATGTAGATGATGCTTTGGATCAGGCGGAGCAGATGATATTCTCTCTTTCTCAGAGAAGAAGCGCAGACGGTGTGGCAGATATCAAGGCAGTCCTCATGGATACCTTCGAACGTATCGAGACTCTCTATGAGACCAAAGGAAGAGGAACCGGAGTTCCTACAGGGTTTAAGGATCTGGATACAATGCTAACAGGCCTTCAGCCGTCAGACCTGATTATCATCGCAGCAAGGCCGTCCATGGGAAAAACCAGCCTTGCGCTGAATATTGCATCGCACGTAGCTTTAAACGAGAATCTGCCTGTGATGATTTTCAGCCTTGAAATGTCCAGAGAGCAGCTGGCAATGCGCCTTCTTTCTGCTGAAGCAAGAGTCGACGGACAGAGACTGCGAAGAGGCCAACTGGCAGATGAAGACTGGCAAAAACTCTCTTACGGGTTGGGCAGGCTCAGTGAAGCCCCGCTCTACATAGATGACAGCCCTACGCTTACCGCATTGGATATCAGGGCAAGGTCTCGCAGGTTGAAGGCGGAAGCCGGCCTCGGCCTCATAGTAATCGATTATCTGCAGCTTATTCAAGGAAAGGCACGATCCGAAAACAGGCAGCAGGAAATCGCTGAAATAACAAGGTCACTTAAGGCGCTTGCCAGGGAACTGCGGGTTCCTGTTGTAGCCTTGGCGCAGCTTAGCAGGGCTGTTGAGACTGCTTCAGAGCGCAGGCCGCTCTTAAGCCACCTTAAGGAGAGCGGAGAGATCGAGACTGCAGCAGACGTCGTAGCTTTCATTTACCGTGAAGACTACTACAACGCGAACACTCAGAAAAAGAACGTGGCTGAGATAATCATTGCCAAGCAGCGTAACGGCCCTACCGGTTCAGTTGAGTTAATGTGGCGTAGGGAATTCACGAGATTTGAGAACCTTTATCAGAAGCAGGCATAAGATTTTCTCGATCTCGTAGATACCTGAAACAATGAGATCGCACAGGATGAAACCAGAAATCAGCGGGCAAGCCGGTGCAGCCCCTGGTTTCTTGCTATCTCTATAGCCTCTCTGTATTCATGAGAGGTAATGCGTCGGTTCAAAGGCGGGTATTCCCGGGCACGGTATTCAGGTCTGTACTGTGCCATTATATTTATATACGTATCCTGTGAGATCTCTTTTGCGATAAATTCCATGATTTCAGCGGTGCCTGCCAACCCTCCCGGCAGCACCAGGTGACGGACGAGCAGGCCTCGCCTGGCGATTCCGTTTTTGTCGATCACAAGATCCCCCACCTGCCTGTGCATTTCCCGGAGGGCTGCTTTTGCCACCTTGGGATAATCTTTTGCACCTGAATAGCGGAGCGCATGTTCTCGGCGGGCATATTTGACATCAGGCATGTAGATGTCTACTATCCCGTCGAGGATTTTGAGGGTTTCAACGGATTCATATCCCCCGCAGTTATATACTAAAGGGATGCTCAGCCCTTTATCGCATGCTGCTATGAGCGCTGCAAGTATCTGCGGCACGCAGTGGGTAGGAGTAACGAGATTGATGTTATGGCAGCCTGCTTTCTGGAGAGAGGCCATTATTTTTCCCAGTTCATCTGTGCTAATCTGTCGGCCCATTCCCATTTGGCTGATGTCCCAGTTCTGGCAGAACACGCATTTGAGGTTGCATCCGGTGAAGAATACGGTACCGGAACCGCATCTTCCTACAAGGGGAGGCTCTTCACCGAAATGCGGCCCCCAGCTTGAGATCAGGACTGTGTCATCAGCCTCGCATATCCCGGTCTCGCCGGAAAGCCTGTCTACGCCGCATTCATGACCGCACAAGTTGCAGCATCTAAGCCTTTCCCATGCAGCTTTCTCTCTTTCTTTAAGTTCGCCTGTCTCCCAAAGGGCCCTGTATGAAGACACATATTCCATGGGACATACCTGCTTGTCACAGAGTAAGATAAAGAAGACTTCGGTCCTCTCATCGAGTTTAGTATACCATGTTCTTACTTAGCCGTATTTCGGCACCACCATCGAAAAAGAAGGAGTTTTGGATTTTGGTTATAAACTCTCAATTGGAGGTGGCATGTAATGGAAGGTACACATCGTGACGCAGGTAAAGATGCGATTGCAAATTTCAACGAAGGGTTCAACTGCGCTGAGTCAGTAGCTAAGGCACTTTGTGAGGCACTGGGATTAGATGTCAAATGTGCTGTCAAGGCAGCAACCCCGTTCGGCGGCGGAGTAGGAGGACGAGGGTATCTGTGCGGTGCAGTGACCGGTGCTGTGATTGCTCTCGGACTCTGTAAAGGACGCGGAGCCGAAGAGGAAGACAGGCGTGTGTGCACTAAGATAGCCCGACGGTTTGTCGATGATTTTCTCAACGAGTTTTCCACTGTGTTGTGTAGGGACATTCTCGGTGTTGACCTTACGACTCCGGAAGGGAGCAAAAAACATAAAGAATACCTTCGTGACGAGAAGTGCTGTCCCGTCATCATCTTTGCTGCAAACAAAATGCACGACCTGATAAACTCCTTGGAGTGACGGCACTTTTCCGATGTAGCGAAGGTGAGGAATA
>ERZ795046.391-NODE-391-length-54834-cov-12.697749_pt1 | contig 54834 bp, 55 predicted proteins | sample MGYA00375130_ERZ795046 | MGnify/ENA primary metagenome ERZ795046 (study PRJEB30175, sample SAMN05720202) | activated sludge metagenome | isolation source: anaerobic digester from wastewater treatment plant | place: Japan | collected 2015-05-15 ... | reverse complement strand
GGATTTGATTTTGGTGCATGGAAAGATGCAATACTTGAAGAGGGTTGGGAATATTTGGGAAAATATGATAGTATTACTCTTATGAATGATACATGTTTTGGGCCTCTCTTTCCTCTTGAAAAAGTATATGAGCAGATGGAAGAAAAAGATATAGACTTTTGGGGTATGACAGCACACAACCAGACAAAAAAGGGCATGCCTGGGACCAATGGTCCTATTCCTTTTCATATACAAAGTTATTTTATGGTTTTTAATAGGTCTGTTGTTAAATCAGATATTTTTAAAAGTTTTTGGGAAAATGTTAAATACTATAAAGATGTGAATAGAGTAATTCAGGAATATGAGACTCAATTGACAAAAATTTTAAGTAAAAATTTTAAGTTTTCAACTTATATTAAGCCTTTGAAAGATTATAAACAGGATATGACATCAATCTTGCCTGATTTTTTGGTAGAAAAAGGATGCCCATTTATTAAAATTAAAGCATTTACTTTATATAAAAATCCTAGATACCTTATTTCTTTAATAAATAAATTATCAAAATATCCTGTTGACTTGATTTTTAAACACATAAACTCTATATTTCAACCTGATATTTCTTTGAAAGTTAATAACAAGCTTATTATTGCTGATGAATATAAGGTTAGTATAGAAAAGGTTCCTATTTTAAAGGTTGCAATTCATATCCATTCTTTTTATCTTGATATTTTTGAAGAGTGTTTAAAGAGGATAAAAGAAAATAATATTTTAGCTGACTTGTATATAACAACAGATACTGATGATAAGAAAAGAGAAATAATTGAACTTATTGAAAAATATGAAATTAAAGATCTTTTAAAAGATGTTTTTGTGTTTCCAAACAGGGGTAGGGATATTTTGCCATGGCTTAAAATATCTGATAGACTTGAAGGTTATGATATAGTTGGTCATTTTCATACAAAAAAGACTAGTTGGGCAGGAAACAATATTGGGAATAACTGGCAAAATCAAGTTTTTGATTGTATGATTGATTCTTTTAGTATAGTAAGTGACATGTTTTATACTAATAATAATCTTGGCATTTTAATAATGGATGTGCCTGAAGTTTTTTTGGACGCAATTTTTTTGGAAAAACTGGGTAGTAAAAACAGATCTTATTTAGAAAAAATATTAGAAAGAATGAAACTTAAAAAGCAAATAGACTTTAATTGTATTGGCAAGTTTCCTATATTCTCTTATGGGACAATGTTCTGGTATAGACCTGCTGCTTTAAAACCACTTTTTGACTTAAAATTAAAAGATGAGGACTTTCCACCTGAACCAATTCCTGTTGATGGGACAATTGCTCATGCTATTGAAAGGCTTCCTGTTTATATTGCCTGGGCAACTGGTTATGACTTTAGAATAATTACAACGAAAGATAGAGTTTTATCTCTTTTCAATGTTCAAAAGATTTTTCCAGCTGATCGTAAATTATTTAAGTTATGGTTAAGGGGAACATTGAAAAAGGTTCCTATTTTGTATTCTATTGTTTTTAGGCTTTATTCTTTTTTTAAGAAATTATAAACTTGTTCAAGTTTTAGCTTTAAATTTTTAGTAGTAAAAGAGAGTAATGAGTATTAGATATATTAGATAGAAATATATATTAAAATAGTTTTACATTATAATTTAATGCTTAAATTTAAATGGTTAGAAAAAACAGGAGTATCATAATAAAAAAAATAATAAACTATTTAAAAGATGTTTATAATAATAAATACCTACTTAGTGTACTTATAGAAAGAGATATAAAACAAAGGTTTGTAGGTTCTGCTTTTGGTCTTTTTTGGGCATTTTTACAGCCTTTTATTTCTGTTCTTGTTTTATGGACAGTTATAACTTTTGGTTTTAAAGGGCAAAGTGGTCCTGAAGAGATCCCTTTTATAGTCTATCTTTCTATAGGTATGATGGTATGGAATATTTTTTCTGAAACATGGGTAAATGGAACAAACTCAATTATTGAATACTCATTTGTGATAAAAAAGACTAGTTTTAGATCAAGTTTATTGCCTTTTGTTAAAATAATTTCAACTTCTATAATAAATATGTTTTTTGTTTTTCTTGTAATAATTCTTATTATTGCATACGGTTTTTATCCATCTATTTACTGGCTTCAGTTTTTCTATTATTTTATCTGCCTTGTAGCTTTGTCATTAGTTTTAAACTTTATAACAAGTTCAACAAATGTTTTTTTGCTTGATATAAGTCAGCTTGTAAAAATATTTCTCAATTTTGGTTTCTGGCTTACCCCAATCTTTTGGAAAATAGAGTTTTTACCTGAAAAATATAGAATCTTCGTTAATTTTAATCCAATGTATTATGTAGTTAATGGTTTTAGAGAGACATTTCTATATAAAAAGTTTTTCTGGGAAAATCCTTATACTCTCTATTTCTGGGCATTTGTTTTTATAATAGGTCTTATTGGTGTAAAGATATTCAAGAGTTTAAGACCATATTTTACTGATGTTTTATAGAAAGGATTTTTAATGTACAGTATTCAACTAAATAATGTTACAAAAATATTTAAACTCTATAGAAAACCAAAGGATAAACTTAAAGAACTTTTCCATCCTTTAGGGAAAAAATATCATAATGACTTTGTTGCCTTATCAGATATAACCTTTAAAGTAAAAAAGGGTGAAAATATTGCTATTTTAGGTAAAAATGGAGCTGGTAAGTCAACACTCCTTAAGATAATATCAAAAGTGACATATCCTACTTATGGTTATGTTGAAACAAGGGGAAGGATATCTGCTCTACTTGAACTTACAGCAGGTTTTAATTATGAAATTGATGCAATAGAAAATATTTATTTTTATGGTGCATTACTTGGAATAAGGAAAAAGGAAATGAGTAGACTTATTGATAGTATAATTGAGTTTGCTGAGATAAGTGATTATGTAACTCAACCACTTAAATATTATTCTTCTGGAATGCTTGCTAAACTTGCGTTTTCTGTTGCAACTGTTATAAAACCAGAGATACTGATAGTTGATGAAGTTTTATCTGTCGGAGATGCTGCTTTCAGAGAAAAGAGTCTTAAGAGAATGAGAGAGATGTTTGCAAATGAGGATATAACAATACTATATGTAAGCCATGATATTGATACTGTAAAGAATTTATGTAATAGAGCTATAATACTTGATAAGGGTAGACTTGTTAAAGATGGGGATGTAAAAGAGATATGTGATTATTATATTGAAAAGTATTCTTACACTAATTCTTAGAACTTTGATTTTTTTCTTTTTTGTAGTTTATTACAAGTTTTAAATTATAAGAGTTTAATATGGAAAGTAGGAAATATAAAAAACTTATTTTTAATACTGTAATATATGGTATTGGAAATATAACATCCCGTCTTATTGGCGTTATTATGTTGCCGGTATATACTCGGTATCTTTCTCAGTCTGATTATGGAATAATTGATCTTTTGACAACAACAATACTTCTTACAATGCCTATATTTTCTTTTAATATTATTGAAGCTGTTTTCAGGTTTTCTCTTGATAATATTCCTAAGGAAAAAGTATTTTCGAATAGTATTTTTCTTGCAATATCTGGCTGGATTATAATGGTGTTTTTTTACCCATTTTTAAGGTTTATAGACTTTATAAGAGATTATACAGTACTATTTTATTTACTTTTTTTATTACAGTCGATTGAATCAGTTATAAAACAGTTTTCAAGGGGAATTAATCTTAATAAGGTATATATGATAAGTGATATACTTTATACTGTTGTACTTACACTAACTAATATACTTTTTATTATTATTCTTGGAACTGGCATTAATGGTTATCTTATCTCCATGATTTTAGCATCATTTTTTGATATCCTATATCTCTCATGCAAGGTTGGGATTAAAGATAAATTAAGTTTTAATTATATTGACAGAAATATTGCGAAGGAGATGTTGATTTTCTCTATTCCCCTTATACCAAATAGTTTATTTTCAAATATGTCAAACAGGTATTTTATTCTATATTATCTTGGGCTTGCTGCAAATGGTATATATGGGGTTGCGAATAAATTTCCCACACTTATATCTCTTTTGCATAGGATATTTTTCCTTTCTTGGCAGATTTCTGCTGTTGAAGAGTATAATTCAGGTGATAAAGATAAATTTTATACAAATATTTTTAATTTTTTTTATTTTTCTATGATAATTGTTGTTTCTCTTTATATAACCTTTAATAAACTTGTTATAAAGTTATTGGTTTCACAAGAGTTTTATATTGCATGGAAGTATTCTCCTATTCTTTTTTTTGCAGCAATATTTTTAAGTTTTTCAGGTTTTTTGGGTACAAATTATACTGCATCTAAAAACACAAAAGGTGCATTAATTACAACATTTTTAGGTGCTATTATAAATATTATACTTAATTTTATTTTAATCCCATCATACGGGCTTTATGGATCATGTTTTTCTACACTTATTAGTTATTTTGCAATATGGATTATCCGTATTTTTGATACAAGGAAATATGTTATAATAAACTATTCTATTATCCGTATTATTTTATCTATTCTTGTAGTCTCTACCCAGTTATATCTCCATTATCTTGAAATCAATGTTTATCTTATAGGGGCAATAAGTTTTATAATACTCCTTATATTAAGTTGGAAATATTATATGAAACTATTTAATTTTTTACTTATAGAATTGAAGAAGAAACTTAATAGTGTATAAAGAATTTTAATCTAAAATTTTATTCTAAAATAGTTTAAACATTAAACCTGAATATTGTAATGTCACCGTCCTGAAAAACATAATCCTTGCCTTCAAGCCTTATTTTCCCAAGTTCTCTTGCCTTTGCGTATGAACCTGCTTCAATAAAGTCATTATAACTTATTACCTCAGCCTTTATAAATCCTTTTTTAAAGTCTGTATGTATTACACCTGCTGCATCTGGTGCTTTTGTACCTTTTTTTATTGTCCAGGCTCTTACCTCTTTTTCACCAGCAGTGAAAAAGGTTATAAGATCAAGCATTTCATATCCTTCTTTTACTATCCTGTCAAGCCCACTCTCTTTGAGATTATAGGATGCAAGTAGTTCTTTAACCTCTTCTTCCGGCATGTCTTTTAGTTCAGCCTCAAGTTTTGCTGAAAAAACAACAACCTTTGCATTAATCTTTTTGGCCTTTTCTTTAAGTTTTATAAACTCTGGAAGATTTTCATAGCTGGTCAATTGATTTTCATCAAGGTTACATGCAATCATTATAGGTTTATCAGTAAGAAGTCTAAGTTCATTTCTTATTTCATCGAACTTTTCATTTTTTAGAACTGATATATCCTCTTTTTCAAGACCTGCAATAATCTCTTCAATAATTTCTTTCTCTTTTGTGTCTTTGCCAGCAAGTTTGAGTTTTTTGGCCTTTTCAAACCTTTTTTCAAGTGTCTCAATATCTTTTAATATTAATTCTGTCATTATAGTGTCAAAATCGTCTAATGGATTTATCCTGCCATCAACATGTACAACGTCAGGATCATTAAAAAACCTTAGGACTATAATCATAGCATCTGTTTCTCTAATATTTGCTAAAAATTGATTGCCAAGCCCCTCTCCTTTACTTGCTCCCCTTACTATCCCAGCAATATCTATAAACTTTATGAAAGTAGGTGTTATTTTTTGAGGATTGACAAGTTCAGCAAGTTTATATAGCCTTTTATCAGGTACAGGTACTACTCCTATATTTGGGTCTATAGTACAAAAAGGATAGTTTGAACTTTCAACATTTGCCTTTGTGAGTGAATTAAAAAGCGTTGATTTGCCAACATTAGGAAGGCCAACTATACCACAGGAAAAACCCATATTTTTACTCCATATAAAATTTTAAGAATTAAAATTTAAATAATTTTACTTAATTAATCATAATTTACAAGGATGAAATTATCTATTAATTTATATATATTAAAGAGTTATTTTAATATAGGTATGAAACATAGTGAATCAATATGACTCAATGTTATTGAGGATTTTTAATACAATAGTGTCAGAAAATACTTTATTTAATGTATATTTTTACCTACTATCTTAATAATTTTTATAAAATATGTTGTTTTTATGTCATAATTTTTATTTTTTAATCTTAAAAAATTGGCACGCTTATTGATGTATAATTAGTGTAAACAAAAAATAAATTTAGGAGGTGAGCTATGAAAAACCTTCTAAAAAGGGAACTGAAAAAACCTGATCTTTTTGAAACATTAAGAAACAGAATGCAAAATATTTTTGAAGACTTTTTTACTGACTTTGAGACAACATCAATATTTAAGTCAGACTTTAAACCACTTGTTGATATTCATGATGATGAAAAAAATGTATATATAAAGGCTGAGATACCCGGTGTAAAGAAGGAAGATATAGAAGTAACCATAAAAGATAATGTACTTACTATAAAAGGTGAAAAGAAAGAAGAAAAAGAGGAAAAAGATAAGAAAAAATATGTGAAAGAGTGTGTATATGGTTCATTTGAAAGAACTTTTGTAGTTCCTGAAGTGGATGCAGACAAGGCTAAGGCTGAGTTTAAAGATGGTGTATTAAATATTACTATTCCTAAGAAAGAGGAGAAAAAGGGTAAATCAATAAGTATTGAATAAATAAAGTTTACAAAAAAATGAATAAAAAATTGTAGAGGAGGTGTAAGATGTGGTTATTACCAGATTTAAATATTATTGAAAAAGATTTTGGAGAATTATACAGAGAAATGAACAGGTTTTTTGAAGATAGAATAAGAGAATACAGTACAAACCTTATACCAATAAATATTTATGAAGACAAGAATGGTGATATAAAGTTAATTGTACCAGCACCCGGTATAGATAAAGATAAGATAAATATTGAATATAAGGATAATAATATCTATATTGGTATAGAAAAGAATAAAAATATAGATAGCCAAAAGATTATTTACAGAAGAGACGAGAGAATATCTGGAAAGCTTGAAAGAATTATTGAGCTTCAAGATATAGACCCTGACACAATAAAAGCAAATTATGAGAATGGAATATTGACAATAAGCATGAAAAGGAAGGAAGGTATTGTTAAAAAGATAAAAATAGAGTAAAAATATAGGAGGTGGGCTATGAGAAAAATAGTTCCATTAACAGATATAATAGAAAGAGATAATGAGTATATTATTATAAGTGATTTACCTGGAGCAACAAAGGATACTCTTTCTATTGATATAGATAAAAACATATTGACATTTAAGTCTGCTGTTAATCTTAATGGTGATTTGAAAGTTATATATAGGGAGTTTGAAGATTCATTCGAATATGAAAGGAGTTTTAGGCTTGGGAACGATATAGATCATGATGGAATAAAGGCAAAACTTGAAAATGGTGTTCTTGCAATAGTATTGCCCAAGTCAGAAAAAGCAAAACCTAAAAAAATAAAGATTGAATAAAACAAGGGCCCTTTTCTTAAGGGAAAGGGGCCTTAAAATTAATCTTTAATCTATATCATCATCTTCATTATTATCTTCATCATCTTCATTACTATTTTCATCATTATTATCTTCATAGTTATATTTAGAATAAAATGATACTTTATCCTGTATTATTGAAATAGATTTTATTGAATAAGAAAATAGATGATATGTTTTTATAAATAAAATAGATAGGAGTAGAAAATAAGGGATTAGTTTTTTCATTTTAATACCTTCTTTTATAATATTTTATGGTTTTCTCTTTTCTTTGAAAGGTAAAGGTTTTTTGCTTTTTTAGGATTATTAAGGAGTGCAAGGTTTTCTTTTTCTACAATCTCATTTAATAATGAGACATTAACCCACTTATATAGCATTAGTCTTGGTATTTTATATAAATCAACTTTGTCTTTTATTAGTCCAATATCTATACTAAAAGCTGGCATTTTAGCCTCTTTTAGCTTTTGAATAACTTTTTCATTGTATTTCCCAAAAGGATAAGCAAATGTTTTTGGGTACTGTCCTGTTTTTTCTTTTAAAACTCTTGCAGCATTAATAATATTATGTACAATCCCTGCCTCATCTTCTTTTGTCATATAAGGGTGGTAGTAAGAATGGTTACCAAGCTCAAAACCTGGTGTGTTTACAACTTCTTTAATCTGTTCCCATGTCATAAATGACTTTCTTGTTCCCCTTTCTCTTGCAAAGATTATTGATGGGTATATATAAAGAGTTGCTTTAAAGCCATATTTTTTAAGTATAGGTATAGCATTTTTATAGACACCATCATTCCCATCATCAAATGTTATTACAACATATTTTTTATTACTTTTTAAGTCTTTTGAGTTTATTATATCAACAAGTTCTGATGCTGTAACACTTATATAACCCATATTTTTAAAAAATTCTATATGTTTTTCGAAGTCTTTAACAGATACATCAATTGAAAACTTTGTGTTTTCCACTATATTGTGGTAACATATTACTACAGCTTTAAAACTGTAAGAGAATAATGGGATTAATAAGAGAGGAATAAAAATAATTATATTTTTCTTCATTGTTTAATTTCTCCTTCCATGGAATAATTGTTTAACTATTTATAAAATCGATTTTTTTAATATAAAAAATAAATAGTCATAATTTAAAATTAATTAAGGAAAGTAAAAATACCCCCATTTTTATTGGGGGTATAATTTTTATGATTCTAAGATTTTTTTTGCTATTTCATCTTGATAATCAGTTATAAATGGTATTTTTGTTTCTTTTTCAGTTTCTCTGTTTGCAGATGATATATCATTTCTTGATATTTGTTTTAGAGTAAATTTTCTTGCACCAGCCATTAATTGTTGTAATCCTGCAGCAAGTTTATCAGAGAGTGTCCATACTGCTATAGCACCTAATGGTATGTTTTTCATTTCATTTTTGCCAACTTTTTTCTCGACATCAAAATAACCAGCAAATATCTCTTCTGGTTTTGTTCCAAGTTCAGTAACAGAAGCAGGAAGTTTATCCCAGTTTCCATTAACTTTAGCTTTGCTTGAAGGATCTATAACTCCCTGTATGTTTGCACCAAGGAAGCCAGGTATCATTAAGGCTCTACCCATACAGACAAGTTTAGTGAATGGAGCACCTAATGCTAATGCTTTGAATATATGATCTTCTCTTGCTAAACCACCTGCAAAAGCCATGTCAACAACTCTTTGGCCTTTAGCAGCAAGTATTGAAGCGTACTCATAAGCTTTAGAATGGAGTAGTATAGAAGGAACGCCCCATGTTTCCATCATGTTCCATGGACTCATTCCAGTTCCACCACCTGAACCATCTATTGTTAATAGGTCAAGACCATATTTTGAAGCAAACTTTATTGCCATAGCAAGCCCTTCCATACCATAAGAACCAGTTTTAAGAGTTATTCTTTTGTAACCTATTTTCTTTAAATGTCTTACTGCTCTTGAAAAGTCTTCTTCAACTTTTTCTACTTTGTTATAGTTAGTATATCCTAATCTACTATGTCTTGCAAAAGATTTTATAGCACCTGCTTTAAATGCGGCTTGTACTTCAGGTTTTGTTGGGTCTGGATCAACAACATATCCTCTGTTTTTTAAGAATATTGCATATTCAAGGTCATTAACCTGGATTTCTCCACCTATATCTTTTGCACCTTGACCCCATTTAAGTTCTATTATAACCTTATCACCATATTTTTCTATAACATATTCAGCAACACCATTTCTTGTGTCCTCAACATTTAACTGAACTATAATTGCACCATAACCATCAAAGTATCTTAAAAATGTTTCAATTCTTCTATCAAGTTCTGGAGCTTTTTTTATTTTACCATTTTCGATTACTGCTTGTTTGTCGATTCCAACAACGTTTTCACCAACAACTATTGGAAAACCAACAAGTGCAGCACCCACAGCAAAAGACTCCCAGTATTTAGCAGCAATAAATGTTGAGCCCAATGCTCCAGTCATGATTGGTACTCTTGCTTTTGTTTTTACCTTATTCCCAAACTCTGTTTCTATATTAACGTTTGGGAATATACAATCATCTGCTGAGTTTGAAAGACCTTTAGGAAGACCATAAGCCCCATAGTTATAACCTTGAATTCTCAATGAATTGTATGAAACCCCGATAGCAGTTGTGTTAGCACTACCTGCTGTTACAGTTCCAAAGTCTCTTGGATAAAGGATTTTTCTTCCTTTCATGCTTGACATGAAAGTTTCACATTTACCCTGACAATCTGCTCTACATAGTGTACATAGACCAGATTCACATGGATTGCCTCTGTTGGCTGTACCTATAGCATCGTTAGTTTTAGGCCATTGAATCATTTTATACTCCTTTAATTTTTTTTAAATAAATTCAAAATATATAATATAATATTAAAATATATTACAATATACACACAAGTTTTAAATTGTAATAATTTTGATGGTTTTAAACTGAAAATTAAAATTTTTTTTAAAAGTTTCAATTAAATAACTGATGATAAATTTAATTAAAGGAATTAAGTAAATTTAAAGAATACTAATCTTGAAGAAGGTAATAGATAATATGTTTAATTTGATAAAAACAATTTTGGAAAGAGACCCAGCAGCAAAAAAAAATATTTTTGGTATTATTGAGATAATCCTAACATATCCTGGTTTTCACATAATGTTATTTTATAGGATAGCAAATTTTTTACACAGAATAAAAATACCTGTAATTCCCCGTTTTATTATGTTTATAGGTAAGATAATAACAAACATAGAAATACATCCTGGTGCTAAAATAGGTAAAAGGTTTTTTATAGACCATGGAAGTGGTGTTGTAATAGGAGAAACAGCAATTGTTGGGGATGATTGTACTCTTTACCAAGGTGTAACTTTGGGAGGGACTGGAAAAGAAAAAGGGAAAAAAAGGCATCCTACAATTGGTAATAATGTGACTATTGGGGCAGGGGCAAAGGTTTTAGGCCCTATAACTATTGGAAGTAATGTTAAAATAGGGGCTAACGCTGTAGTAACTGGTGATGTTCCTGATAATTGTACTGTTGTTGGAGTACCAGGTAGACTTGCAAGAATAACTGATTTTTCTTTGTTAAAAGACCCAACAGATTACATCCATTTACTTGACCCACAAAAGGTTTTATTGGAACAACTTGAAAAGAGGGTAAGTATATTAGAAGAAAAGTTTTAGTTGGCCGGTGCTATTCAAATATAAAAGTTAATTTATACCTTGAAGTTATAAACAGAAGAGAAGACGGATTTCATAACATTTTTTCGGTTTTTTATCCTGTTTATTCTGTATATGATAATATTTATTTCTATGAATCCAAAGATTTTTGTTTTAATTGTAATCTGAAAGAACTAGAAAATAATGATAATCTTATTGTGAAAGCTTATAACCTACTAAAGGAGAGAGAAGTTTTAAATAATGTTTCCATATATCTTGAAAAAAATACAGGATATGGTGCAGGTTTAGGTAGTGGTTCATCTAATGCTGCTTTTACTCTAAAATTTTTAAATAGTTTTTGGAACTTAAATTTGAGTAGGGAAAAGATATTGTCTTTAAGTGAAAAAATAGGTTCGGACGTAAGTTTTTTTATAGAAAACAGACCAGCAATAATTGAAGGAAAAGGTAGTGTTACCAAGATTTTAAATTATAATAAACTGTATATTATTATTCTAAAGCCTAAAAATGTTACTATAAATACTGGTTGGGCGTACAAAAAAGTTTTTGAGAATAAGTTGTATTCAGATAATATTGCAACAAGAGATGATTTTATCAAATATTATCTTAACAATAATTTGGAAAAAATGTGTGAAAATATGTTTAATACATTTGAGTTATTAGAATTGGATAGTTTAATAAAAGAGGGTAAAGAAATTTTATATAAAAGTGGGGCTGTAAGATCGATGTTGTCGGGCAGTGGGTCTTCTGTTTTTGGAATATATAGGAATTATAATGAGTATAAAAATGCTATCAATATTTTAAAGAATAAAAAAATAGAATTATATTTTGACTTTTATTTTTAGTCTTATTAAATTTATTTCACTAGAATTTTTGGGATGTCGCCAAGCTGGTAAGGCATGGGGTTTTGGTCCCCACATTCGGGGGTTCGAATCCTCCCGTCCCAGTTCAATAAATAAATGAAGATTTTATTTTTCTTATATAGAAATTAGGGGGATTTTTATGCTTGTTTTTGAAGTAAAAAAGAGAGAACCTAAGAAAGACTTAAACAAAATGAGAAGAGAAGGGCTTATTCCTGGAATAATTTATGGTATTGATGATAATATCCCTGTTTTTTCAACTTATAAAAGCTTTGTTGAAACTTTTCAGAAAGTAGGTGGACACGAAATAATAAAAATAAAAATTGAGAATAAAGAGATTATGGGTCTTATAAAAGACTTCCAAATACACCCTTTAACAGATAAGTTTTTACATTTTGATATACTGGGTGTTACTGAAAATAGGAAAATATCTACAAGAGTACCTGTTAAGTTTGTTGGTGAACCAAAGGGAGTAAAAGAGGGTGGAATACTTGAAGAGTTTATGACATCTCTTGAAATAGAAGTCCTGGTTAAAGACTTGCCACACTCAATAGATATTGATATAACAAATCTTAAAATAGGTGATTCTATACATGTTAAAGATATAGTACCTCCTAAGGGTGTAAAGATTCTTGATGATAAAGACTCGGTAGTTGTTCATATAGCAGGTGCAAAACTTGAGTTAGAAGAGAAAAAGGAAGAGTCAGCAATAACTGCTCCTGAAGTTATAAAACCAGAGAGAAAGAAAGAAGAATCAGAAGAAACTAAAAAAGGAAAATAATATTTTTTGTATAAATGAAAAATAATAAAGAGATATATGTTGTAGCAGGACTTGGCAATCCCGGGATTAAATATTCTAATAATAGACACAATGTTGGATTTAGAGTAGTTGATCTTATTCTTAAAGATATGAATCTTTCCTTAAAAGATAAAAATGATTATGAGTTAGCAATAACAAACTTTAATTCAAAAAAACTTTTTTTATTAAAGCCAATGATGTATATGAATCTTAGTGGTATTCCTATACTTCATATTGTAAGCTATCATAGAATATCAGCTGAAAATCTTATAGTGGTATATGATGATGTTGATATCCCCCTCGGTAAAATAAGGATAAGAAAAGATGGGGGGCACGGTGGACATAATGGGGTTAGGTCTATAATAGAAAATCTTAATAAGTCAAACTTTATAAGAATAAGAATCGGAATAGGAAAACCTGTAAATCAAAGACTTGAAAATTATGTATTATCAAACTTTACTCCTGTTGAAGAACCTATAATCAGAGAATCTATTGAAACTGCAAAACAGGCTGTATATGATATAATAGAAAAAGGTCTTGAATTTTCAATGAATAAATATAATTAAATTATGCAATTTATTAGAAATATTTTAGATAATGTTTATTCCTGCTATTCTTTTTCTGAAAAAACCCTTCTTTCTTATTCTTGTGGACCTGATTCAACATTTTTATTTTATATGCTTCTGGAACTTAAGAGAGAGAATAAAATAGATTTTCAGGTATTTTATCTTAACCATCTTCTAAGAAGCTTATCATTTGAAGAAGAAAGTTATGTAAGTGAGATCTGTAACAAGTTTAATATAAGGTTTTATATAGAGAGGTTTGATGTTAAAGAGTTTGCAAGAAAAAATAAGATATCTTTTGAAGAGGCTGGAAGAATAATCAGATACAGATATCTTGAAAAAATAAGAGAAGAAAACTCTCTTGACTCAATTACCACTGCTCATAATGCTGATGATAATATAGAAAACTTTTTTTTAAGACTTTTTAAAGGTTCAGGTTTATCTGGTTTATCGCCTATGAAAAAGAGAGATGGAATACTGGTAAGGCCAATATTGGATTTAGATAAAAATTTTATATTAAAATTTTTAGATGAAAACTCTATAAAATATTACATTGACGAGACTAATTCAGATATAAAATATGAAAGAAATAGAATAAGAAATATAATTATACCGGTTATAAAAGAGCATTTCTCTTCTTTTGCTACAAAGATAAAAGAGGTTCAGAGTATAATAGAGGAGACCAAAGAGTTTATTGATAAAAATGTGATAGAGTTTAGAGAAGGTTATTTTGAAATATATCTGGATATAAATAAGATTAAAAATAATGATAAAGTGATAATAAAAAATAGTGTTATTAATGCACTCAAAAGATTAAGTAAAAACTATTATATATCTTATGAACAACTTAATAATTTGGTTGAAGTAATAAAGAGCTGGGATTTTAAAGGGCATAAGATATTTTTGCAGACTAAAAATTATTCAATAATACTTTCATATGATAAAATATTTATAACTGAAAATATATTTTATAAACAGTTTTTTTTAGATAATGAAAGAATTGAACACGGTAAAGATTTAACTATAGGTTTGATAAGTATAAAAAATAGAAGTGGAACTGATATTTTTATTAAAAGGCCATATATAGGTTATAGATTAATTATAGGTGATAAGAAAAAAAAGTTACATGATTTTCTTGTTGATAAAAAAATACATTATCACCATAGACAATACACTTTTTTGGTTTTAGATGATTGCAAAGTTAAAGCTATTATTATTCCTACTCTTGGATTCATTTATAAGTTGCCATCTTACTCAAACAATTTAATAGATATAAACTTATTAAGAAATCCCTACTTATTAAATTATTAACTAATCTTTATATAACAAATTATTTAGGGAATAAATGTTTTAGCTTATTATCTTTTTTACATATGCTTTTTTCTTGCTGGAATACAACCTATATTACCTAAATATAATCATTATATTTTTTTTGAAATATAGTTGATTAATCCGGAGTAAAATCTGTTTACTAAAGTATATTTATCTTTTTTTCAAGTAATTGTTGGATTTGCATAGTATATTTATTTTTTCATAAATATTTTTATATTGGATGAATTGCCATGTTTTAACTAATTATATAACTTTATTCAAGAAGATGATAAACTTTTTCGGGCATATATTCCAGATTGAGTTTTCAATATTTAATTGATAAGTATTATTAAGATTAGTAAAATGATTTTCAAATATTTTTTGAAGTATATTTTTGTTTCTAAAAAAATATCTATTTTAAAGTTTTAAACATTAATAAATATTGTCTTAACTAGATTTTTTTATACTTTTAATTTTTTTCATATTTTTTAGAATTTTTTTAAGAAAATAATTTTTTACATTATATATAAAATTTAAAAATTAGGTTTGTATGAAAAAGATAGAACTAATTCTCTATTAGAGACCATAATAATTTTATTATGAGGTACTGTTTATTCCCCCCACCGAAATGAAAAAATAATAAATGTTAAATTTTTAATAAAAATTTTACTATTTAGGGGTTTAACTTTTTACTTTTTTTATTTCTCTTAAAATTTTACCTGGTTCTGAATGTGTAATAAGATATGTACCTATAAGGAATATATTATATCCTATTTCTGTAAGTAAACTTACATCTTTTATTGATGATATCCCACTTTCAGATATTTTTATCCTGTCATTAGGTATTTTAGTAGCAAGTTTAATTGAAGTATTTAATTTTATTTCAAATGTTTCCAGGTCTCTATTGTTTATTCCTATTATTTTGTTTTCTGTTTTTAAGGCTTTTTTTATGTCTTCTTCATCATGAACCTCTATTATAACATCCATACCTAATTCATCAGCTAATTTTATAAACCTTTTTAATTCGTTTACTGACAATATTTTTGCTATTAATAGAATAGCATCTGCAGATACATGTCTTGACTCTATTATTTGGGCTTCATCTATTATAAAGTCTTTTCTTAGCACAGGAATGTTGAAATTATTTTTAATATTTTTTATAAAACTTAATTCACCTTTAAAAAAAACGCTATCTGTAACTACAGAGATACTATTTGCTCCATTTTTACAGTAATCATCTACTAATTTTATTGGATCAAGTTCTCTTTTTAAAAAGCCTGTACTTGGTGATGCCTTTTTAACTTCAGCAATTATGTTTATTTTATCCCTGGTAATAGATTCTAAAAAATAGTTTTTTTGTCCCTGTTTTATTGAACTTTCAATGGTTTTTATATTTTTTTTAAGTAATCTTACCTCTTCTTTTTTTGTTTTAACAATATCTTTTAAAAAACTCATATAAGTTGTCTCCTTTTATTAAAATAAAGTTTATTGACACTAAAATTATCTATGTAAAGATCTATTGATTTTTCCTCCTTTTTTTGAGTTTATGTTTAAGACTTAAGTTAAAACTCTAATTTTAAGTCTTCTAGCCTCTTTTCAAGTTCTTTTAATACTCTTTCCTCATCTTTTTCATCTTTTGCAATAAATGTTGCTGAAAATCTTATATAAGATCCTGCATCATCCCATGGGACAGTAGATATAAGTTTCTCTTTTATTAAATATTCAGAGAACATTTCAGCAGATGGCACATCGATTCCATTAACTTTTTTAGGTGCTTTTACGTAAAGATAAAATGTTCCACCTGGCATTTTAGCATTAAATCCTTTTTTGTTTAATATCTGAACCATTTTGCTAAGTCTTCTTTCATATTTTTTTCTTATTTCTTCTGTAATTTCAGGATGTTCAAGAGCTGTTATACCTGCTTTTTGAATCGCTTTAAACTGACCTGAGTCTATATTGTCTTTTACTGTAGCATAACCTTTTATTATAAGTTCATTACCCACAACAAATGCTAATCTCCATCCAGTCATATTATAAGACTTTGATAGTGAATGTATTTCAACACCAACATCCATTGCCCCAGGAATAGATAAAAATGATAATGGTTTTTCCCCATATACAAGTGTTGAATATGCAGCATCCTGAACAACAATTATATTATTCTCTTTAGCAAAAGCAACAACATCCTTGTAGAAAGTCTCATCAGCATAAGCTCCAGTAGGGTTATTTGGATAGTTTAATACAAGTATTTTTGCTCTCTTTAAAATATCAGGTGGTATTTTATCAAGTTCTGGGAGATAATTATTTTCTTCTTTAAGCTTTATATTATAGACTTCACCACCTAACCATTTTGTATGTGTACCTAATACTGGGTAACCAGGAACAGTCATTATTGTTATATCACCTGGATTTATAAATATGCTAGGAAACATTGCTAGTACTGGTTTTGAACCTATGCCATGGATAATGTGTTTTGCAGGGTCTACTTCTACATTGAATACTTTTTTCATGTATCTTGCAGCAGCTTCTTTGAACTCTTCAATTCCATTATCAGCATATCCCCTGTTTTCCCATAAGTCAACCTCTTTTTTAACTCTTTCTCTTATTAGAGAGTTTGCCATGTCATCAGGTTCACCAACCCCAAAGTCAAGTATTTCCACACCTGGATTATTTTTTAAAGCCTCTCTCTTTGCTCTTTTTATTTTTTCAAACTTATATATTACATTTTCTTTACCAAAGTTTTTACCACCTATTCTTTCTGCAAAAAGATTCTGTATATAAGAATCCATATATATAACTCCTGCATTTTTATTTAAGTGATTAAATTTAATCTTAAATTTTATCATTTAATTAAAAAAAATTTAGGTGTTTTTAATGATTGAAAAATATAAAAGATATGCATATATTGAAGGTATAGTAAGCATAATATTTAATACAATACTTGGTGGTGGTAAAATAGTATTTGGTTTTTTAAGTAACAGTATAAGCGTTATAGCAGATGGTTTTCATTCACTATCCGATACAATATCATCAGTTGCTGTTATTTTTAGTGTAAAGGTTGCTTTAAAACCACCTGATAGAGAACATCCTTTTGGGCATGGTAGGTCTACAAATATAGGTAATTTTATAATTGCTGTTATGCTTATATTCATAGGTTTCGAGTTTATAAAAACTTCAGTTTCAACTCTTTTTGATCAAAAGAAAGTTGATGTTAATTCTTATCTTATAGGAATTACAATCTTCTCAATTGTATCAAAAGAACTATTAGCAAGGTATTCTTTATATCTTTATAAAAAATCTACAATCGAGTTACTTAAAACTGATGCTTATCACCATAGATCTGATTCATTATCTTCTTTGGTTGTTTTAATTGGAATTATAGGTTCCTATTATGGGATTTATATTCTGGATTCAGTAATAGGTGCAATAGTTGGTTTGATAATAATAAAAGATGGTACTAAAATAGTAAGAAAAGAGATAACTGATTTACTTGGAAGGAAGCCATCAAAAGAAGAGGTTGATAATATAGTAAGTATTGCTACATCTGTTGAGGGTGTTAAGGGTGTTCATAGTATAATAATAAACAATTATGAACTTACAAAAATAGTTAGTTTACACATAGAAGTAGACTCTAAAATGACATTTGAGGATGCTCATAAAATAAGTGACTTAGTTGAAGATAGGATTAGGGATAAAGGATATTTCCCTACTATTCATATAGACCCTGTTGATGATAAAGATAAATTAATAGAAGAAGTTAAAAAAATTATAAGTGATAGGATAGAAGAAAAATATAAAGGTATAATAAAGAGTTTTCATAGTATTAAGATTAAAAAAGATTTGTCAAAAAAAAATAATGTTAGTTTTACCATATCTTTTACTGATAGAATAGCTAAAAATATAGAAGAAGATATAAAAAAGGAATTAAAAGATCTTTTGACCTCTAAAATAAATTGTAATTATATAAATATAGAAATAGAGCCATTATTCTTTTATTAAAGGAGATTTTATTTTGTTTACAGGAATAATTCAGGAATTAGGAGTAGTTACAAATATAACTCAAAAAAACGAAGGAAAGTTTATAGAAATAGAAGTATCTTATGATTTTATTAAAAATGTAAAAATTGGGGATAGTATAGCAATAGATGGTGTCTGTCAGACAGTCACAAAAATATATAACAACTCTTTTACAGTGTTTACCTCAAAACAGACTCTTGAGATAACTACACTATCTTTATTAAGAATTAAAGATATTGTTAATCTTGAAAAAGCTTTAAAGTTAGGAGAGGGACTTGATGGGCACATTGTATATGGCCATGTTGAATGTATGGGTAAGATAGAGGGGTTGATAAAACAGGGGGAGGGGTATCTTTTAAAAATAAATATTGATGATTCTGTAAAGCACTATATAATAAAAAAGGGTTCTATTGCTGTTGATGGTATAAGCCTTACTGTTTATGATATTAATGATACTATAATAACTATATCAATAATTCCTGAGACCTATAATAGAACAAAATTAAAAAATAAAAAAATAGGGGACTTTGTTAATATAGAGACAGATATAATAGGAAAATATATTTTTAATTTTCTTAAAAATGGTATATTTAAATATGAAGAAAAGAGTAGAATAGATTTGTCTTTTTTAGAGAAAAATGGCTTTTTATAATTAAAATAAAGGATAAAATATGTTTATTATAAAAAATCCTTATGAATTGCAATGCAAAATAAAGGAATTAAAATTACAGGGTAAAAGAATAGGTGTTGTACCTACTATGGGTGCTTTACATGAGGGACATCTTACCTTAGTAAGAGAGAGTAAAAAAAATAATGATATTACCATTGTAACAATATTTGTAAATCCTAAACAGTTTGGACCTAATGAGGACTTTAATTCTTATCCAAGGACTTTTGAATCTGATAAAAATAAACTTGAGAAGGAAGGAGTTGATTTTTTATTTTACCCGGATATTAATGATATGTATCCAGATGGTTATGCAACATCTGTTGAAGTTGAATCTGGTATTGTGAATAAACTATGTGGAGCAAAAAGACCTGGTCATTTTAAAGGGGTTACTACTGTTGTTTCCAAGCTTTTTAATATAACACTTCCTGATAATGCATATTTTGGTCTTAAAGACTATCAACAATATCTTATAATAAGGAAGATGGTAAAAGACCTTAATTTCCCAATAAATGTTGTAGGTGTACCAATAGTAAGGGAAGAAGATGGACTTGCTATGAGTTCTAGAAATAAGTACCTTTCGGATGAAGAGAGGAAAGATGCAACACTTATATATAAATCACTTCTTAAAGCAAAAAATTTAATAGAAAGTGGTGAAAAAGATGCTCAGAAAATAAAAAAAACTATCCTTGAAATATTAACTCAAAGTAAGTTTTCAAAAATAGATTATATTGAGATAGTTGATCCTGAGAATTTGGAGGAAGTATCTGAGATAAATAAAAGTGTTTTAATTGCAGTTGCATGTTTTTTTGGTAAAGCAAGGTTAATTGATAATATTGTGATTAAAATTTAAAAGGGTTTTGAAAATGGAGGAAAAAAGAGATGCTAAGAGATTAAATAGTTTTATAAGTGCTGTTTATAACGGGCGTGAATGTTTTATTACAGATATTACTTATGAGGGAGCAAGCCTTTTTTTCACAGACAAGATCACTCTTAATAAAGATGATATAATAAATTTAAGTATTGACCTTTCAAATATAACGTATGTAATAAATAGAAAAATTAATATTACTGCAAAAGTTGTATGGATAAAAATAAGAGATAATAACACTTTTGTTGGTCTTTTATTTATTAATAATAAAGAAAAAGAGGATATTGACCTACTTGTCAAAAGTTGGCAATCATTAAAACCTGAATAAAAAAATTGTTGAGCAAAATAATGCACAAACATGAACACGATATTGAAAAAAATGTTTCAAGAAAAAATATTATATTTGTACTTATATTCAATATTATAATAACAGTATCTGAACTTGTTGGTGGTATTATTTCTAACAGTCTTGCTTTGTTATCTGATAGTTTTCATAATTTTACAGATACAATCGCAATATTTCTAACATATATTGGAATTTTTATTGCTTCAAAAGAAAAAAATAAAAGAAAAACATATGGCTATAAAAGGGCTGAAATAATAATATCATTTTTAAACTCTCTTTTTTTAATAATAGTTTCATTATATCTTATTTATGAAGGTATTAAAAAGATTATTTATCCTGAAGAGATTAAAACATATCTTATGCTTATTATTGCAGTAATAGGGTTTTTAGGAAACTTTTTTTCAGTTTTATTATTAAAGTCTAATACACACAGCTTGAATGTAAAATCGAGTTATTTACACCTTTTATCTGACACATTATCTTCAGTGGGCGTAATATTAAGTGGTTTGATAATAATGCTTTTTGACATTAAGATTTTTGATGGTCTTATAACAGTATTAATAAGTTTATACATAATTTATGAGGCTTTCTCTATTTTTAAGAAAAGTATAGATATATTTATGCAATCATCGGCTGATATCGATTATGATGATATAAAAAAAAGAATTTCTTATATTCAAGGCGTTAAGGGAATTCATCATATACATTCCTGGTTACTTGATGATAATACTATTCATTTTGAAGCACATTTACAAATGAGTGATATGAAATTATCTGAGGCCGAGGCTCTTTTGAGAGAGGTTGAAAAGATCTTAAAAGATGAATATAAAATAGAACATATAACTTTACAGCAGGAAGTTTTTGTTTGTGAAGATTTAAGTTGTGGGGAATAGTTTTTAGGTCATAATTTTAATAAAATTTTATGGATTAAAATTTTAAAGCAAAAAGAAAAATCAGGGTAGGTATGATAAAAAATACTTTAATAGTCGGTGCAGGTGAAGCAGGTAAAGTAATAGCAAGAGAAATACTTGATAAAAAAAGCCTTTCAAAATATAGAATATTGGGTTTTATTGATGATGATAGGACAAAAAGATCTGTTTTTGGTATACCTGTATTAAATACTATAGATAATATTTGTGATGAAATAAAAAGAAACAATATAAATCTTGTTATAATTGCAATACCTTCAGCTGACAGGTCTGTTATATCAAAAATAATTGAAAAAATTTCAGGTCTTGATATTGAAGTAAGAATAGTACCTGGAATATATGAAATAATAGAGGGGAGTGTATCTTGGAAAGATATAAGACATATAATTCCTGAAGACCTTTTGGGAAGAGAAGAGGTTGGGCTTGACATAGAAAAAATAAAGGATAAGTATAGTGATAAAACTGTTTTAGTAACAGGTGCAGGGGGCTCTATAGGATCAAGTTTAGTTGAGCATTTATTAAAATTACCTATAAAAAAACTTATTGCACTTGGGAGGGGTGAGAACTCTATACACTCTTTAATAATAAAATATTCAAATGACAAAAGGTTTAATTATCTTATAGGAGATATAAGAGACTATGAAAGAATGAAGTATGAGATTAGTTTCTGGAAACCAGATATTGTATTTCACGCAGCAGCTCATAAACATGTCCCACTAATGGAAGATTTTCCAGATGAAGCTGTTCATAATAATGTTATTGGTACATATAATCTAGCAGTAAACTCGATAGAAAATAATGTAAAAGACTTTGTACTTATTTCAACAGATAAGGCTGTTAATCCAACTTCAGTGATGGGATCAACTAAAAGACTTGCTGAAAAGATAGTTTTAAGCTTTAATCTATTTAATAAAACACGGTTTATATGCACCAGGTTTGGCAATGTACTTGGTTCAAGAGGTAGTGTAATACCCACTTTTATTGAACAGATAAAAAAGGGTGGGCCTGTTACAGTCACACATCCTGAAATTCAAAGGTTTTTTATGAGTATAAGAGAGGCCGCACGACTTGTTATAAAATCTATAACTGTAAATAACGGACATATATTTGTTCTTAATATGGGTAGGCCTATAAAAATAATTGACCTTGCTAAAATGCTTATAAGAATGTCGGGCCAGGATGTGCCTATAATGATAACAGGACTTAGGAAGGGCGAGAAACTTAATGAAGAGTTGTTTTACAATGAAGAGGAACTTGTTTCAACTAATTTTGAAAAGTTAATGGTATCTAAAAACAGTGAGAGTTATTTTAGCCCAGAGGAAATAGAAAAAATGATAACTGAGTTTAAACAAGCAATTAGAAGTTTTGATAGGTCTTTCATAAGAGAATTGATTAAAAAGTATCTTCCAGAGTTTAAAGGTAAATAATGAAAATTCAAGACTTGGTTTTTGATACTTTAGAAAAGATAAAAATAGAGAACTTTAGAAAGTTTTCTCATACTTTAAAGTCTATTAAACCATTTATAATCTCATATATTTATAAAAAATTAAACTCTAAAATAATGTTTGTTGTTGATAATAATGAAACTGCAAGAGATCTTAAGTCTATAATGGAAGAATTTGATATCCCAGTTTTTACCTTGTTATGGTTTGATGTATTGCCTTATGAAAGTGAAAGGCCATCATTCGGTGTTATAAGAGAGAGAGTTAACTTTTTATATAATTTTTTTAGTAACAAAAATGGTATATATATTGTACCTGTTCAATCTCTTGTTTTCCCAATTTCAGATGATTTTTTGAAACTCTTGATAAATGTAAAAACAAATGATGAGATTGGAAGGGATGAACTTATTAAAAAATTGGTAAATATAGGCTATGAAAGGGGTAATATAGAATATCCAGGGCAGTTTGATGTCAAAGGTGATGTTGTGACAGTATATACACCTAACAATATAGTTAGACTACTATTTTTTGATAATGTTATAGAAAAAATAAAATTTGTTAATTATAAAGGTGTTTATGAAGATATAGAAGAGATAAAAATAGAGCCTTTAACAGAGTTTTATATAGATGAGAGTAAAATAGAACTTGCCAAAAAGAGATTAAATGTTTATGACTTTGAACCTTATAAAGAGTATTTTAACTCAAATAAGTTTGATATTAATATAATACCGTTTTTTTATAAGAGTTCTATTATAGAATATTTTAAAAGTAGTAATATTGTATTTGATGAAGAAACCAAACTTAAATCAGCTTATAAAATGTTTTTAAAAGAAGTTAAAGAGATGTATTATTCAAGCTTTAATATAAATAAAATAAAGGCACCTGTTAATTTTTATGTTAATGAGTTTGATAAAATATTATCTGATTACACTCAAAATTCATATATATTTTCAGAGTTTTATAATGAAAGTCATGACTCAATACCATTGATAAAATATTTTAATAGAGTAGATTCATATAATTCTAAAATTGATTTACTTAAGGAAGAGATTAAAAAGTATAGGGATTATAAACTTATAATAGGTTCTAATGAAAATTATAAATTAAAAACAATTTTTCATGATGCTACTTTTATTGATACAGAGATAGAAGAGGGCTTTATAGATAATGTAGGTAGATACTTTTTTATTACTGAGTCACAGATATTTGGTAGAAAATTCCTTACAAAAAGGAATAAGTTTATTACATCTTTAAGAGCAATTGATTCTCTTTCTGAAATAGAAAGGGGTGAGTTTATTGTTCATGTTAATTATGGCGTAGGGATATATCAAGGTATTGAAACTTTAAATATTCTTGGTAACAAAAAAGATTATGTAAAGATAGAATATGATGATAATGAGATAATATATATACCTGTTGAGCAGGTTTTTTTGCTATATAGATATTCTGGTAAAAAAGATAAACCAGATAAACTTGGCTCTAAGGCATGGCTAAACAAGAAGGAGAGGGTTAAGAAAAAAATGGAAGAGATGGCAGAGGAACTTGCACTCCTTTATCAAAAGAGAAAGAGTATAAGAGGAATAAAACACAGAGAAGATAATGATATTTATAAAGAGTTTGAAAAAGGTTTTTTATATCAGGAGACACCTGATCAGTTAAAAGCAATTGAAGATGTTAAGAAAGATATGGAATCAGATTCGCCAATGGACAGGCTTATATGTGGAGATGTAGGTTATGGTAAAACAGAGGTGGCAATAAGGGCTGCTTTTAAAGCTGTTATAACTGGAAAACAGGTTGCATTGATATGTCCTACAACAATACTTGCTGAACAGCATTATCAGACATTTACAGAGAGATTAAGAGAGTTCCCTGTAAATATTCAGATGTTATCAAGGTTTACACCTAGTAAAGACCAGAAAAAGATAATAGAAGGTTTAAAAAGTGGTGATATTGATATAGTTATTGGTACACACAGACTTTTATCAAAGGATGTTGTTTTCAGAGACCTTGGTCTTCTTATAGTAGATGAGGAACAAAAATTTGGGGTAACTCATAAAGAGAGAATAAAACAAATAAAAGCAAATATAGATTCTCTTACACTTACTGCCACACCTATACCAAGGACACTTTATATGGGACTTTCAAAAATGATAGATATGAGTATAATAAATACCCCACCTGTTTCAAGAAAGTCTATTAAAACACATGTTTTACCTTTTAATGAAGAGATATTAAGGTCAGCAATAAAGAGAGAGATAGAAAGAGGGGGACAGGTTTTTATAATCCATAATAGGGTTGCTACAATAGAGAAATTTGCTAACTATATTAGAGAACTTACATCTTGTAGAGTCTGTTATGCACATGGACAGATGGATCCTCTTGAGCTTGAGGTTATATTTTTGGACTTTATTCATAAAAAATATGATATTATGGTATCTACAACTATAATTGAAAATGGTATAGATATACCTTCGGTAAATACAATAATAATAGACAAACCAGAAATATTAGGACTTTCAGAACTATATCAGTTAAGAGGCAGGGTTGGAAGATCAGATGTTCAGGGTTATGCTTATCTTTTTTATGATCCCCAAAAAGGTCTTACTGAAGAGGCTATGCAGAGGCTTAAGGTTATTGAAGAAAATACTGAACTTGGTTCTGGAATAAAGATAGCACTTCATGACTTACAGATAAGGGGGGCTGGGAACTTGCTGGGTAAAGAACAGAGTGGGTTTATTGATGATGTTGGAATTGAGCTTTATACAAAGTTTTTACAGGAAGCAGTTGAAAAAATAAAAGATAATGTTAAAGAGGAGGAGATAGAGCCTCTTATAGACATAAGTTTTAATGGGTCAATACCACCTTCATTTATAGATGATGAAAAAGAGAGATTTGCTGTCTATAAATTGATAATGAGGGCAAATAGTTTTGAAGAGCTTGATAAAATAAGGGTTAATTTAAAAGAAAGATACGGCCACATAACAAAAGAGGTTGACAATCTTTTTAGAATAAGCAGAATAAAAATAATGGCAAGAAAACTGGGAATTAATCAGATAAAACAGGATAAAAATAACATTAAAATAGAAGTTGTTCCTTCTCGTAATAGGATAGAAGTGGCAAAAGTTTTGGAAGTTATTAAAAGTGGCAAAATAAAAGTAAGTGATAATAATATGATCCTTAAAAGTTCTACACTTGAAGACCTTGAAGAAGTTTTTAATAAACTCTACTTTTAAAAATAATACTTTTATAGTAGATTTTTGTTATATTTTATTATAATTAAAAATTAAGGTATTTTTATGAAAGAATATAGACTGAAAATTAAAGGAATGATGTGTTCTGGATGTGTCAATACAGTTGAAAATGCTTTAAAGAAAATGCCAGGAGTAAAGGATATTCGTGTAAGTCTTGTGACAAAAGAGGCTTTATTAAAAACAGATGATAGTGTTAAATTGGAAAATATAAAAAAAGAGATAGAAAAAGCAGGATATAATCTTGAAGAGAGTGAAGAGTCTGAAGATGAAGAACCTTATCGTAGGATAAATTATAAAAAAGATAAGTTAAGACTTATAATCTCTATTTTTTTAACATTCCTGTTATTCTTGTTCATGCTTTTCGGAAGTTATTTTGATAAAATTTTATTTAAAAATTTTATTTTTTATCATACAATACTCTCTTCATTTATAATATTTATTCTTGGTTATGATGTAATAAAAAAGAGTATATTATCTCTTAAAAGTTTCAATTTTAATATGGATACATTGATTGGTATAGGTGCTGTTGCCTCTTTTCTAACAGGTTTTTTAAGTATTCTTAAAATAGATATTGAAAACTTTTCTATGATAGGGGCAATGATAATAACAATAAATACTATTGGGAATAGTATAAAAAAAATATCTATAAAAGAGACTGACAAAGAACTTAATAGTATTATAAAAACTCACATTAATAAAACATGTTCTGTTATTGATGGTAAAAATATTATTCAAAAGAGGGTTAAAGACCTTAGTATAGGTGATATTGTTATTGTAAAACCGGGTGAGAAGATCCCTTCTGATGGCATTATTTTTCAAGGAGAGGGTTTTGTAGATGAGTCTTTAATAACAGGTGAGTCAGAACCTGTTTACAAAAGAGTAGGGGATAGGGTGATCGGCTTTTCTATAAATAAGAGTGGAGCTATTAAAGTTAAAATAGAAAAGGTTGGGCAAGAGACTTTTATATTTGGTATTATAAGGCTTATAAAAGATGCTTCATCAAGTAAAGTCCCAATTCAGCTTTTAGCAGATAAAATAGCATCAATATTTACCCCAGCAATACTTTTTATTTCAATCTTATCTTTTATAGTATCTTTTGTCTCTTATGAATATATAAAAGAGATTTTGGTTTTTATAAAGCAATACATACCATTAGTTTACATACCTTCTAATAGACTATCTTTGTCTATTTTTTCATCTCTTTCAACCCTTGTTATAGCTTGCCCATGTGCTCTTGGCCTTGCAACTCCTACTGCACTTATGGTTGGTTTTAGTTTAGCATATAAAAATAAAATCCTTATAAAGAAGGGTGAGGTATGTGAGGAGATTACAAAGATTGATACTGTTGTATTTGATAAGACAGGCACAATTACCACAGGAACCCCATATATAGAAAGTTTTTATACTTTTGATAAAAATTTTTTAAACCTGGCTTACAGTGTTGAAAAAAACTCGAATCATCCAGTTTCAAAAGCTATTATCTCTTTTATAGAGGATAATAAAAATAATGAAATTGATACTAATATTAGTATAGATTCATTTGAATATAGAGAGGGAAATGGTACTATCTCTTATTTTAATGGTAAAGAGATACTTACAGGGAAAATAGACTTTTTAGAAAAAAATGGTGTAATTATAGAAGAAGAGACTAGTAAAATCATTTACAAATTTTTTTCAGAAGGAAAAACAATAACTGGTCTTGCAATTGATAAAAAGTTTTTAGGTTTTTTTGTAATAACTGAAAAGTTAAGAGATGAGAGTTTTGAAACTATAAAGAGAATAAAAGACCTTGGACTTAAGACAGTAATACTTTCTGGGGATAACAGTGTTAAAACTGAGTATATAGCAAAGTTGCTTGGTATTGATGAATATTATGGTAATCTGATGCCTGATGAAAAGATAAAAATAGTAAAGAGATTACAGAAAGAAGGACGTAAAGTACTTATGGTTGGGGATGGCATAAATGATAGCCCAGCTTTAAAACAGTCTGATATAAGTGTTGCAATAGGAAATACAGATATAGCAATTGAAAGTAGTGATATTGTTCTTTTAAAGAATAATATATTTGATCTTTATAAAGCTATTTATATATCAAAAAAAATATTTTCAAAAATAAAAATAAACCTTTTTTGGGCTTTTTTTTATAATCTGGTATTTATTCCACTTGCATTTTTTGGCATTATCCACCCTGTGTTAGCAGAAATAGCAATGAGCTTAAGTTCTATAAGTGTTGTATTAAACTCTCTATTACTAAAAAAGTTGCGAGTACCTAAAACAGAGACTGACACTCATTAAAATATCAAACTTATCTTTGAAGATCTAAGTAAATATGCAAATTTTTTTAAAAAAATTTCGTTTAAAAATTTCTTTTTTAACCTTTTTGTCTTTATATTTTAAAATACTACTAAAAAAATATAGTTTTGGAGAATTTATATGAAGTTTTATAATTCAATTACTGAGCTTATAGGAAATACACCTATTGTAAAGATAAACAATATAGATACTTATGGAGCAAATGTGTTTGCTAAACTTGAGATGTTTAATCCTCTTTCGAGTGTAAAAGATAGGATTGCATACTCTATGATAGAAGAGGCTGAAAAAGAGGGGAGAATAAAAAAGGGGGATACTATAGTTGAGCCAACCAGTGGGAATACTGGTATAGGGCTTGCATATATATGTGCTGCAAAGGGCTATAAACTAATACTTATTATGCCTGAGACTATGAGTATTGAAAGAAGGTATATACTTAAAACATTGGGGGCTGAGATTGTTTTAACTCCAGGTCAAAAGGGAATGGCAGGTGCTGTTGCAGAGGCTGAAAGGATTGCAAGAGAGAAAAATGCTTTTATGCCATTACAGTTTTCAAATCCTGCTAACCCAAAAATACATTATAAAACAACTGGACCTGAAATATATAGTGATCTTGATGGCAATATAGACTTTTTTGTTGCAGGTATTGGTACAGGTGGAACAATTACAGGGGTAGGTAGATTCCTTAAAGAAAAAAAGAAAGATATAAAGATTATTGGAATTGAACCGGAAAAGTCAGCTGTTTTAACAGGAGGTAACCCAGGTCCTCATAAAATACAGGGTATTGGTGCAGGTTTTAAACCAGAAGTCTTGGATCTTTCTATTATTGATAAAATATATAGGGTTAAGGATGAGGATGCAAGGAAGACAGCATTGTTACTTGCTCAAAAAGAGGGCATTTTTGTTGGTATTTCATCAGGTGCTGCAATGTATGTTGCGTTGGAAGTTGCAAAAGAATATAAAGCTGGAAATATTGTTGTGATTTTGCCTGATACTGGTGAAAGATATCTTTCGATGTGGTTTGAAGAATGGTAGGAGGAAAGTATGGTATATCTTGATAATAATGCTACTACTCCTTTATTGCCAGAAGTAGCTGAGGAGATGAAAAAATGTTTTAATATGTATGGCAATCCATCAAGTCTTCATAGTTTTGGAAGAGAAATTAAAGAAAAAATTGAATATGCAAGGTTTCAGGTTGCCAGGTTTATTAATTGTAATAAAAATAATATAGTATTTACAAGCGGTGGAAGTGAGGGGAATAACTGTATTATAAACTCTTTTTTTTCTAAATACAAAAATAATGGTAAGTTGCTTGTTTCTAAAATAGAGCATCCATCTATACTGAATTATGCAAAATATCTTCTGAGTATTGGTTATGATATTGATTTTATTGATGTTGATAGTAAAGGAAAAGTGTTACTGGATAGACTTGAGGATAAATTGAAAACAGAAAAAAGGGTTATGATAAGTGTTATGATAGCAAATAATGAGACAGGTATAATTCAGGATATTGAAAATATTAGCAGTATTGCAAGAAAATATGGTGCTTTTATACATAGTGATATGGTACAGGGTTTAGGTAAAATGGTGATTGATCTTGAGAAGATAGATGTTGATTATGCAACTTTTTCATCTCATAAGATAAATGGACCTAAGGGTATAGGTGCTATTTATATTAAAGACATAAAAGATTTTATGCCTTTTATTCATGGTGGCCATCAGGAAAAAGGGCTTAGGGCTGGTACAGAAAATACACTTGGTATAATAGGATTTGGTAAAGCATGTGAAATAAGAGAAAAAGAATTATTTTCGTATATTCAAAAAATGAGCAAACTAAGAGAGAAATTATTAGATGGAATAATTAACAATATAAATGATATTTTAATAAATACAGATATGGAGAATAGTGTACCAAATACTTTAAATATTTCGTTTAAAGGTGTTGAAGGTGAGGCTATCATGTTATATCTTGATATTGAGGGTATTGCTGTTTCAACAGGTTCTGCGTGTTCTTCTGGTGAGCTTGAACCATCACATGTATTACTTGCCATGGGACTTGATCCTGAAATTGCACACGGCTCTATAAGATTTAGCCTTGGTATTCAAAATACTGAAGAAGATCTTTTTTATGTTGTTGATAGACTTAAAAATGTAATAAGCAAGTTAAGAAAAATTTCAAGTGTATATAGTAAGGGGGCAGGTGTATGAGTAATTGGGTCTATTCGGATATAGTAAAAGATCACTTTATTAATCCCAGGAATGTTCTTTATGATGAATCATCTTTTGATTATGATGCAAAGGGAGAAATTGGTAATGTAAAGTGTGGCGACCAGATGATAATGTATATAAAGGTAAGAGATAACGTTATAGTTGACTGTAAATGGAGAACTTATGGTTGTGCAAGTGCTATAGCCAGTACATCTATGTTATCAGAGGCTGTTAAAGGCATGGGGCTTAAAGAAGCTTATAATATAAAACCTCAAGATATAGCAAAGAGACTTGGGGGCTTACCTGAGAATAAAATACACTGTTCTGTTCTTGGCGATAGGGCTTTAAAGGAAGCTATTAAAGATTATATAAAAAAGAATGGAATGGATATTAATATGTTGATAGAAGAGAGAGAAGAGATAATATGTAAATGTCTTAATATAACTGATAAAGATATAAAAGAGGCTGTTTTGGGTGGTGCTGATACATATGAAAAGTTACAGGAAATGACTAAAATAGGAACAGTTTGTGGCCAGTGTAAAGAAATTACAATAGATGTTATGAATAAGTTTTTAAATAAATAGGATATTAACAAAAATTTTTAGATAGGTATTTAATTATTGTAAACCTTTTGATTTTAAGAAAAAGCTGAATTTTTTATCAGATATTGCTATATGTTCAAGGGTCCAATCTCTTAAAAATCTTGCGAAGTTGTTAGGAACAAATTTTTTCCCTGTTTCGAAGTTTTTTATTTCTAGAATTATTTTTTTTATAAAATCTTCATGCTCTTTTCTATGTTCATTAATTTCAGGATAATTATATTTTGATAGTAATTCTTCTTCAAACTTAAAGTGTGATTTTGCGTAGTCAACCGCTTCTTTTATAGCATTTTTAAACTCCTCTTCTGCTATATCTTTTCCCTGAGTACATGCATTAAAAAGCTTATTGGCCAAATTTATAAGTTTTTTGTGTTGTTCATCAATCTCTTTAATTTTAAGGCAATATTTAGATTCCCATTCAATAAGATTCATTTTTCCCTCCTTATTTTATATTTAGAGTATTAATCTATCTTAAATTTATTAAAGTCTTCACTAACATTTTTTGAAATTTCTTTTATCTTTAAAGTTATATTCTTTATATCTTCAATTCCTCTTGCTATATCATCAATAGCATTTTTCTGTTCTTCTACAGATATTGTTATTTCACTTATTGCTATCCCTGCATTTTCAAGTTTCTTTGTTATATTTGTTCCTTTTTCAACCTCTTTTTTAACATTTTCGAAAATTGAGTCACTTATAGTATTTAATTTAGTTGTTGCTTTTAATATTGAATTATTGGCTATCTTTTGTTCATCCATTGCTGATGATATTTCATGATTTATTTGTTTTACCTTTGATATTTCATTGCCAAGTGTAGTAAAACTTTCTCTTGCTTTATTTGAAATAGAGAGTGTTTTATGTATGTTATTTGATATTGTCTTTACTATATCTTCTATCTCTTTTGCACTTTTTGTACTTTTATCAGCAAGTTTTCTTATCTCTTCAGCAACAACAGCAAACCCTTTTCCATATTCACCTGCATGAGCTGCTTCAATTGCTGCATTGATTGCAAGTAAATTTGTTTGTTCGGATATATCCATTATAAGTTTTACCATCTCAACAATAGTAGATGAGTTTTTTGACACTTCTTCTATTGATGTATTTAACTCTTTTATTATATCTTTTCCATATAATGATACTTTTTCGAGTTCTTCAGATGATTTGGCAGCTTTTGCTGTCATATCAGCCGAACTTGTTATATTTGCTGACATTTCTTCTATTGCACTTGATACCTGTGTTAACTGGTCTTTCATTTCTTCAGTCATCTTATCAATTGTGTTTATATCTTTGATTATTTCTGACATTGTTTCTATAGATAATATTATTGTGTCTTTACTGTTTATTACGTTTGATAGAGTTGTTTTTGAGTTTGTTGATATTTGATAAATACTAGCTGATGTCTGCTGTGTATTAGTTGAAAGTTTTTCTGCTATTTCTAATAGCAGATTTGATTGTGTCCTGATTTTTTCAACCATATTTCTTAACTTATCAACAAATTTATTGAATGAAGTTGCAATTATTCCTATCTCATCTTTTGTTTTTATTTCTATTTTTGTTTTTAGATTAGCTTCACCTTCAGATATATCTTCAAGAGTTATAGACAATTTCTTTAATGTTTTTGTTATTAATTTGATGATTTTGTAGGAAACTAATACAAGAATTATAATTATACTTAAAATTATAATTAAATTCAATATAATCTCTTCATTATTTTCTTTAATATATCTTTTGTTTATTTTATATATATCCGATAAATCTTTATCTATTATTTCTTGAATTATTGATATAGTTCTTGTTGCAGTTTTAAAATGTTCTATAGGATCAGTATTAAAATTTCCTTCTTTATATTTATGCATAATTAATTTGTATATCTCCTGTATTTTTACAATATCATCACTATTATTTTTTATTTTCATTCTATTTTCATCAGAGATCAATAGGTTTTTTAAGTTTATAATTGCATCAAACTTTTCATATGAAAGCATCATTATGTTTATCTCTTTTTCTAAAACTGATTTATTTCTTGCAAGTAAGCCTGATGACAAGCCTCTGAATCTTGCCAATCCTTCTTTAGCTTCTTCAAGAAAACTTATGTTTAATAATACTTTTCCAATTTCTCTTGTTGTTTTTAAATTAACAAAATAAACAAATCTTTCTAATAATAACTCTATAATATCAGTATAGTCTAAAAATATTTTTAATGGGTCCTCACTCTTTTCTTCAACCAACTTTCTTAATCTGTATATCTGTTCAATCTTCTCTATTGTGCTTTTGTCTAAAAAATTCTTTACTTTACTTATTGTAATATCTGTGTTTTTTATTTGATCTTCTAACAACTTTTTGCTATCTTCTGAACCGTTTAAATAAGAATATGTAAGCCCTCTTTCTTTTTGTATGTTTAATATTATAGTAGATATTTTTTGTAAATATTCAATATTTTTATCTTGAAAATCAAGTATAATTTTTTCATCTAATTTATTTTGTATAAACAGAAATGATATAATAATTGAAGGAATTACTGTTATTATTAATGTTATTATTAACTTATGAGATATTTTAAGATTATTGATTAATTTCATTTATCCTCCAAAATATTAAAGTTTATTTTAAATTAATATATTATAAATTAATTCTGATGCCTTTATTATTGAGTCTATTGATATATGCTCCTCTTTTGAGTGTGGATTTATCATACCTGATGCAAGATTGATTGCTTCTATACCGTATTCTCTTAATATATTTGCATCACTTCCACCACCACTTTTTAAAAAGTATGGTTTTATACCAGTCTCTTTCATTTTTTTTGCTATATATTTTACAAAATCACTTCTTGTGTCTATTTCATATCCTGGGTAATCAAGTTTTAATTCTATACTTATATCCTGAAATATGTTTTTAAGATTTTCTATTTTATTCAATATAGTATTTATATATTTTTCACTTGTTGACCTGAACTCACCATTTATTACAACAAAGTCCGGAACAATATTTGTTTTTTCTCCACCATGTATATAACCTATATTGAACGTTGTATTTTTATTTAACCGTCCATCAGGTAGTTTAGTTATTATCTTTGACGCTTTTACTATTGCATTTTCCCCTTTTTCTGGTTCTATACCAGCGTGGGCTTTTTTCCCATATACTTTTATAGTAAAAGAGTAATGTGAAGGTGAGGATTTTATAATTCCACCGACTTCACCTGCTGCATCCATGAGTATTGCTTTTTTGTATTTTAAATTATTTATATCTAGTTTTTTTGCACCATCTAAGTGCTTTTCTTCACCGTATGTAAGGAGTAATAGAACTGGTCTATCTATTTTTTTGTTCTCTATTGCTGATATTATTGCTTCAATAAATGCTGCTATTGTTGATTTATTGTCTGCACCAAGTATTGATCCCTCTTTTGCCCATATATAACCACCATCTATGTAAGGTACTATTTTTTTTACTCCATCTTCTACAGTATCCATATGAGCAGATAGTATTATGCCTTCGTTTTTTGATTTCTGATTAAAAAAAGCAAGTAGATTTTTACCACTATTATTTTCTTCTGTGATTATTTCATCAGCTATATCTATTAAGATTGAATGTAAATATTCACGGAATTTATCTTCAATAAGTGATGGTGAAGGAATTGATACAAAATTAAGGAAAAGATCTATTGCTCTTTTATTATTTATCATATAAAACCTTTTTTAATAAATTAAATTTTATTTTAACAAATTTAAAAAATTATCATTATAATTTTATAGGAAATTAATTTAATGAAAAAAGAAATAACTGATTTTTTAAATAGTCTTGGGCTTAATTTAAAAAATATTGAAAATATAGAAAAAGCATTTACTCACTCATCTTATGCCAACAGAATGAATTGTGAAAGTAATGAGAGGCTTGAGTTTTTGGGTGACTCTGTGCTTTCATTATGTATTTCAACTATTCTTTATGGAAGATATAAATATTTAGAAGAGGGTGAACTTACTAAAATAAGGGCCTATATTGTGTCTGAAAAAACATTATCAGATATAGCAAAAAAGATTGGTATTGATAAACTACTTATAATAAGTTATGGTGAAGAGTCTTGTGGGGGAAGAGAGAACCCTGCCAATCTTGCAGATGCTTTTGAGGCTTTTTTGGCTGCTGTTTTTCTTGAAACAGGATTTGAAAATACAAAAAATTTTGTGGAAGATTTATTTGTTGAACTTATAGAAGAGATAAAAGACCAGAACTTTATATCTGATTATAAAACAGAGTTTCAGTATTTTATTCAGAAAAAATATAAAAAAACACCATACTATAAGATTATAAGAGAAGAGGGCCCCCCACATAAAAAAGTTTTTTATTCTGCTTTATGTTTTGAATCGCGGGAAATATCGATTGGTATTGGAAAGACTAAAAAGAATGCTGAACAAGATGCTGCTAGAAAGGCTCTAGAAATGATAAAGTGTGGTAAAATTGATATTTAAAATAAATGTAGGATTATTATGAAAGCTTTATTTGTTTTTTTAGGTGGCGGGGTGGGGGCTCTATTAAGGTTTTCTATTACCACAATTTTTCCTACCATAGAAGTTAAACATTTTTTTATTTTTCCAGTTGGAACATTACTTGTCAATATTATAGCAAGTTTTATAATAGGTTTGCTTGTGGGATTTGATTTTGTTAATCCTATGCCATCCGAATATAAACTACTTATAGGCACAGGTATTTGTGGCGGACTTTCAACATTCTCAACTTTTGCTATAGAAAATCTTTTTATGTTATCAGAAAAAAGTTATATTTTATTTATATTTAATCTTATATTAAACAATTTTCTTACTTTATTATTTGCTGTGTTAGGTTATTTTTTAGGGAAATACCTGGGAGTTATTAATGGATAATTTTTTTAATAGCTTGAAAATGTCTATATATCTTTCTGAAGAAAAAAAGCATGGGAAAGTAGTTCTTTACAAATATATACTTGAGAAGATTGAGAAGTTTGGGATAGAAGGTGTGAGTGTAATTAAAGGTATGGCAGGTTATGGGAGAAATCATCATATACATACTATTGAGGTATGGAGATTGTCAACTAACTTACCTGTTATAATAGAGGTTGTAAGTGATAAAGACAAAATAGTATCATTAATAGATGAGCTTAAAAAAGAGATTAAAGATATTCTGATTGTTCTTGAACCAGTACATGTTATAAGGTTGTAAAATTGATAATAAAATTTTTTAGGTTAGTTAAAAATAAGGTTTTTTATATTCTTGAGATATTTGATCTTTTAATAGTATCTTTTGAACTTTTCATTATAAAAAGAAAAGAACTAAGAATAATAAGACCAATAATAGTAAAGCAAATAGCTTTTACAGGAGCCTATGGTCTTAGAATAATAAGTATAATCTCTATATTTATAGGTATAATTATATTGTTATTGGTTGAAACAATATCAAAAAATATTGTTTTTGATAAGAATCTTCTTGGAACTATCATGTCTAACATAGTTTTGGAAGAGATAGGGCCTCTTTTGACAGCTATTATTGTTATAGGTAGGAGTGCAACAGCAATTGCAGCTGAGATAGCTAATATGAATGTTAATAATGAAATATCAGCACTTGAAACTCTTGGGATTGATCCCATACACTTTCTTGTAGTGCCAAGAGTTATAGGCATGACTATTTCTATGTTTTTTTTAGTTATATACTTTTTTTTTATAAGTGCTATTGGTGGATTTATTTTTTCAAAGGCAATTTTTGAACTACGTTTGACTACTGATGAATATATAGACATTATTTTTAAAGAAATGGATGTTATAACTGTTGTTTTTGCTATATTAAAAAGCATATTTTTTGGTGTTTTTATTTCAGTTATAGCCTGTTATAAAGGAATGAATGTTGAAAAGTCTATAAACTTTGTTCCTGTTGCTATTACACAGACAGTAGTAGCTTCACTGATTGCTGTTATGTTTCTCTCTTTATATTTTACTATTTTACTGGTTATATAATTTTCAAATTTATATCTATTTTTGTTATATTTATTATGCTTAAAATAGAAATAAGACTAATTATTATAAATTAGGAGTTTATATGAAAAGAACATATCAACCTAGTGATTTGAAAAGAAGAAGAAAATTCGGATTTAGAGAAAGAATGAGCACAAAAGATGGACAAGAAGTCCTTAATAGAAGAAGAAGAAAAGGTAGAAAAAAACTTACTGTATCTGATGAAAAGAAACTTAAAGGAACAAGAATTCCTGTTTAATAAGATAAAAGGGCTGAAAAAGTTTGAGTTTATAAAAAATAATGGGAAAAGATTAAAGGGAAGATTTTATATTCTGAACTTTATAAAGGGGAATAAGTCTTTTGGTATAATAGTATCAAAGAGGGTCGGGAATTCTGTTCAAAGAAATTATGAAAAAAGAATTATTAGAGAACTTATAAAAAAACATATAGATAATATACCAAATTGTAGTATTATATTTATAAGAATACCTGGTAGAAATGGTAATTTTGCTGAAAAAAATGATGATTTCTTCAAACTTATACAAAAAATTGCTTATGAGTGTAATAGATGAAGATATTAAATATAATCTTTATAATAATTATAAAATTTTATCAAAAAATTTTATCCCCTTTATTAGGCAATAACTGCAGGTTTTATCCTACCTGCTCCAATTACGCAATTGAATCTTTTTCAAAGCATAATTTTATAAAAGCTTTTTTGTTGTCTATATTTAGAATATTAAGATGTAATCCCTATTCTAAAGGTGGATATGATCCTGTACCATTAAAAAAAGAAGGGAGAGAAACTTATGAATAATAATGAACCAAAAATGGGCCTTAGAGTTGTTTTGGCAGTTTTTTTGAGTTTTCTTGTAATACTTTTTGTAAATATATTTTTCAGACCCCAACCTGTTGAAAATAAAAATCCAACTCAAGACACTTTTGTAAAAGATGAACAGAAGGAAATAAAAAAAGAAGTTGAAAAAAATGTTAATAAATTGCCGAACCCTCAAAAAGAGGAAAAAATAAAGGAAGAGAGAACAAGTCTTGAAACTGATAAGTATATCATAGAGTTTTCAAATAAGGGTGCTATCATAACAAAGATTTATTCAAAAGAGTTTCTCTGGAATAATCAACCAATAGAACTTACTCCATTTATTGATGAAAGTAATGGACCACTATTTCTTTCCTTAGGTGATTATACTCCAATATTTTATAATTTTGAAAAAAAGAATAATAGCTTACTATTCTATACTGAGAATAATGTTTTAAAAATTGAAAAAGAATATAATTTTAGTAATGAATATACTATAAACATTACTATCAGGATTTACAATAAGACAAAGAGTAATATAATTACTAAAATTTTCCTTTTATGGGGCCAGGGCCTTGGGCCTATAATTGAAGATGATAAGAGAACAAGGTATGATGAGGAGATAGTAACTTCATATTTTGATGTTGATAAAAATAGTGAAGTTAAAATAGATAAAAGTATAGAAGAGATAAAAAAAGTAGATTGGGTTTCTATTGATAATAGATATTTTATAGCTGCAATAATTCCTCTAAAGTCTGATAGTTATATAGTCAGGATAAATAATAATGGGCTTTATAAAGAGGAGATAGGACTTGGTAAAGAGATAAATATTAATGAAAATAGCTCTTACAATACTTCTTATGATATTTATATAGGGCCTAAAAATGAGAAGTTTTTGAAAAAAATCAGGAATCTTGATGCTATAACTGAGAGAGGTTTTGCACCTATTATTTTAATATCTAAATGGATAAAGTCTCTTCTTTTCTTTTTAAACTCTTTGTTTAATAACTTTGGTATATCTATAATATTTTTATCACTTATATTTAATATAATTTTAAATCCACTCAGTCGTAAAAGCATGGAAGCATCAAAAAAAATGCAGGCACTTCAACCACAGGTTGAAGCTTTAAAGAAAAAATATAAGGACCCAAAAGAACTTAATGCTAAAATCTGGGAACTTTATAAAAGAGAAAAGGTAAGTCCTACAAGTGGTTGTCTACCAATTATATTACAGTTGCCATTCTTTTTTGCTCTTTATGCAGTACTCCCATATGTAATAGAACTTAAGAACACAACATTTTTATGGATAAAAGACTTATCTTCACCAGATACGGTTTTGTACATAGAATCTTTTAAAAATGTACCAATACTTCCTTATAGACTTAATATTCTTCCTATTATACTTACTGTAATATCATTTTTTCAAACAAAAATTTCACAGGGTGGGCATGCTAATACTGGGCAGGGGAAATTAATGGAATTTATTATGCCTATTGTATTTCTTTTTATTTTCTGGAATATGCCTTCAGGACTTGTTTTATACTGGATAATACAGACTATATTTACTATAATTGTACAATATATTATAAATCATAGAAAAAAAATTAAGTCTAAAAAAGAGGTGAAAAAATGATAGAAAAGGTTATAGAGGTTGAGGGGAAAACTCTTGATGAGGCAATTAATAATGGGCTTGAACTTATAAATAAAAAGAGGGAAGAGGTTGATATTGAAGTTATAAGAGATCCATCATCCACAAAGCTTTTTGGTTTTGCTTTAAAAGCGAAGGTAAAGATAAGGTATACCGAAAATGATATATCTAATGTTTCAAATAGGGCTATAGAAGGTAAAAAGTTTATAGAAAATATATTAAGAGAGCTAGATATAAATGCAAGTATTATATCTATTAAAGAGAGCGATGATGTTTTATCCTTTGAAATAGACTCTGATTCTGATGAACTTACAGCAAATAATGGGGAAATTTTAGAGTCTATACAGGCTTTAACCTATATTATTATCAATAAAAATGAGGAAAAATGGAAAAAACTGATAATAGATATAAATGAGTATAGAAAAAAAAGAGAAGCTCAGATTTTAAGTGAAGTTAAGAAAGCTATAGAGAAAGTAAAGAAAACAGGGAAACCCTATTGGATTGGGCCTTATGCTGCATATGAAAGAAAAATGATTCACATGTTTGTTGATAAAGAGAATGGTGTTACTACTGAAAGTGAGGGTAAAGGTTTATACAAAAAGGTGTGGATAAAACCAAAATGATTGGTATAATTGATTATCAGGGTGGCAACCTTAATAATGTTAAAAGAGCTTTTGAGTTTTTTGGTTTTAATGTTGAAATAATAAATGAACCTGTAAGTTTAAAGTCTTTGAATGGACTTGTTCTTCCCGGCGTTGGTGCATTTTCTTATGCGATGTCTCAGTTAAAGGAGAAAGGTTTTGTAAATTTTATAAGAGATTTTGTTGAAAGTGGCAAACCTTTTATGGGAATATGTCTTGGAATTCAATTATTATTTGAAAAAAGTTATGAGTTTGAAAAATCAGATGGTTTGGGTATTATAAAAGGTGATGTTGTAAAGTTTAAAAAAGTATCAAAAATACCCCATATTGGATGGAATCAGGTCTTTTTTAAAAAGGATTCTAAATTTCTTAAAGGTACTGTTAAAAACTCTGATTTTTTTTATTTTGTTCATTCATATTACGTTGTTCCTGAGGACAATGAGGTTATTCTTACAACTACCTTATATGAAAATGAAGAGTTTGTCTCTTCCATAGAAAAGGACAATATTTTTGCGTGTCAATTTCATCCTGAAAAGAGTCAGGAAAATGGTCTTAAAATAATAAAAGCTTTTGGAGAGTTTTGTGTTAATACCAGCAATTGACATACTTAATGGTAGGTGTGTAAGACTTTATCAAGGTGATTATGAAAATTTAAAAATATATAATAATTCCCCAGTGGAACAAGCATTAAGGTTTAAAGAGATTGGTTTTAAAAGATTGCATATTGTTGATCTTGATGGTGCAAAAGAAGGTTATCCTAAAAATATTGATACAATAAAAGAAATAGTCAAAATAGGCATGGATGTTGAAGTTGGAGGGGGTATAAGAGATCTAAATACTATAAAAGAGTATATTGATAGTGGTGTGAAATGGGTAATATTAGGGAGTATACTTGCTAAAAGAGAGGAGATTTTAATTGAAACAAAAGATTATATTGATAACATAATAGCAGCCATAGATTTTAAAAATGATTCTTTTGTAACAGAGGGGTGGTTCAATAAAACTGATAAGAAACCAATTGATTTTGCAACATATTTAAAGAATAGATATAATGTAAAAACTTTTCTATTTACAGATATTTCTCTTGACGGGACTCTTAAAGGACCTAATATAGAGTTTTATAAAAATGCTTCTAAATACGTAGATAATATTATAGCATCAGGTGGAGTTTCTTGTGATAAAGATATAGAAAAACTTATTAGAATAGATTCTGTTAAAGGTATTATTGCAGGAAAAGCAATATATGAAAATAAAATTGATATTAGAAGGTGGATTTAATTATTTTTTATTAGAGAGGAGGTAATATGAAGATAGGTGAAATGTTAATTGAGGAGGGGCTTATAACAGAAGAACAGCTTAAAGAAACACTTATACTTCAAAAAACAATACCTGATAAAAAGTTAGGGGAAATTCTAATAGAAAAAGGTTATCTTTCATACTCTGATTTTGAAAAAATTCTAACAAAACAGCTTGAATATTTGGATCTTGAAGCATTAAAAAAAGATATAGAAAATTAAATTATTTTTAATCTTAAAATAGTTTAAATATGTTTTAATAATTAGTCGAAATTTTCTTTGATTTTGGTTTAAATTGGTTATAATAGTATTTAAGAAAATATATTTTTAACGAAGGTTAAGAGTGAAGAGATTATATTTATCTTTATTTTTTTTCTTTTTTTCTTTTAATAATCTATTTTCTCAAACAAACTATCTTGAAGAACTTAAAAGAGAGATAAGTGAAGAAGAAAAGTTTCTTGAAAGTATTATAACTGAACTTATAAGCAAGGGAAACAGAGATTTTATAGAAACACTTATCTATAGAATGGGATATGAAAGAGCCCAGGATAAAATCCCTAAAATATTTTTTCCGTTGCAGTTTGGTGGGGGAGAAATGGTATCTTCTGGGGTTGGTCTTCATATTTATAATAGACAATTTTATACATACTTAACAGGTGGTTATACTACTTATGGTAAATATAAAGACTATTCTGTTAGTTTTATAAATGAAGTTAAGATGTTTGATATTTATTTTTATAAAAGGGATAGAATAGACTTTCTTATAGGTGCAAAGATAAGTTATTATTCTGAACCAGGTACTTTTATATCTTCAATAGAGATAAAACAGATAGTTTATTTATATGATTTTTTGTTTAATCCGTATCTTGTAATAAACTTATTTTTCGATAGAGACAAGGAAAAGTCAAGTCTTAAATATCAAATTGGATTGGGTGTTAATTTTTATCCATGGGATTAGCTAATAAATTAATTGATAATTCTGAAAAAGTAGGTTATTGTAAATAACCTATTTCTTGATTATTAATATTTATTGTAATATCTTAGAAATATGTTTATATAAATAAAGGGCTAGATTTTTTTACATAAAAATTTTGTAGAATAAATTTTTGTTGCCCCCCTGGATTGGGGGGCTTAAAAAATTAAAAGTGTTTTACGCGTCAGATAAGAAAGGTCGTAGTATCCCTTTCCTTGCGTGATTTTGAAGTTTTTTTATAGCTTTCTTTTCTATTTGTCTTATTCTTTCCTTTGTTAAATTAAAGTCTTCACCTATCTCTTTTAAAGACTTTGTCTTTTCCTCATTTATTCCATATCTATGGAGTATAACCTCTTTTTCTTTTTCACTTAGTGTATTTAAAACCTTCATTATTGTTTCTCTTAAAGACTTTCTTAAAACAGTTTCATGTGGTTTTGGTGCAGACTCGTCTTTTATTAATTCTAAAAGAATTCTTTCCTTTTTGTTTTGTCTTACTGGCGACTCTAATGCTACATAATCCCTAGCAGCATTTATTATATCCTGAGCACTCTCTTTGGATATATTAAGAGATTCAGATATTTCGTCTATAGTAAGGTCTTCTTTCTCTTTTAATTCTGTTTCCTTTCTTAACCTTTCTATCTGCATCAACTGGTTTGCTCTGTTTAAAGGCAGTCTTATAAGTCTAGTTTTTTCAGATAGTGCTTTTAGTATTGATTGTTTTATCCACCAAACAGCATAAGAGATAAAATGGTATCCCTTTGTGTAGTCAAACTTTTCTGCAGCAGTTATCAGGCCTAAATTCCCCTCACTTATAAGGTCTATTAATGAAAGGCCTCTTTTCTGATATTTTTTTGCTATATTTACTACAAATCTTAAATTAGCCTGTATCAGTTTTTTCTTTGCTTCTTCATCATTGTTTTCTTTTATTCTTCTTGCAAGTTCCACTTCTTCTTCTTTTGTTATTAATTTAATCCTGTCTATTTCTTTAAGATATTTTGCTATTGCTCCTTCCTGTGAGTCTAGATCTGTTTTTTTCTTCTTTTTTCTTTTACTTTTTAATTTTTTATTTTCTAATTTTCTTTTCTTTTTAATCATTCTTTCATATTCTATTAATGTCATATATTTAATTACCTCCTAGCTATCTTTTAAAGAAATTTATTTAAAAATAATTAAAGCAAAATCTGTGCCTATTTTTATATCTAATATCAATTTAGAATTAAACTAAAATGAATTTGTTGAAAATTTTAGAATTAAACTAAAATGAATTTGTTGAAAATTAAAATTTTGTATTAATATAATAAAAATTTTTATATTTTTTGTCAAGTATTTTTAATAATTTTTATATATTATTATAAATTATTTTTTTATTTTTATATTTTGATATTAATTTTTTGTTTTTATCTGACATGTTGTCAGACAAATTGTCGGAGGTGTTATGCCGAAAGTTTATAAAGAGAATGATATACTTTTTGATTCAACGGGTGAGCTTGAGGGTATATACTATATTCTTGATGGTGAGGTCATGATATCCACAAAGTTTGACTTTGAAGGTATTACTTACGAACTTTTTTTATCACCTGTTTCGAATAATACTTTTGTTGGTGTTGAAAATATTTTTAGTCAAATAAGTAATTATTATATTAAAGTTTCAAAAGACTCTTTTATAAATATTAATGAGATTAAAGAAAAATCTGCTTTGATTAATATAATTAATGAAAAGCCAGAGTTTGGCATTCAGATTTTAAGGTCAATGTTAAAAAATACTGCAAAAATGGCTGACTCAATTGTTCAGTTGAATAAGATTTCGATGAATATGCATAAATTGAATGTAATAGGACTGGGAACAATAGGTTATATTGAGAAGGAAATTATTAATAAAGTAAGTTTTACAAAAGCTGCTGATGCTTACAATTTTTTTAAAGATAATAATATAAGTGTATATCCTATTTCTGAAAATGTATTTAAAGCTCCATTCCATAAGTTTGTTGATGAAGATTTTTTTATATTAACAGATGTAATAAATAAAAATGATGTTACTTTTTTTACAAAGCTTTATATGTTACCAACTACTTTGCAGAATAATTTATATAATTCTGACCCATTTTTTATTTCATATTTTCTTGAAAAAGTCTGTTTATATTTTAAAGATATATTAAGTACAACCCAGTCATCTTTTGATTCAATTATTGCTAATTATCAACAGTTGGTTGGTGAGAATGGGATTTTACAGTATTTGAAAGATATATTAAAATATATTAAAACTGATTCTGATAAAGAGAATATAAAAAAGCTAATAAGAGTATTGGCTAATAACTTTAAAAAAGTATTATCTCCACTTGAAGAGTTTTCATTAGTTTTCCATAAAAAAATTATTGATGTTTTAGATAAAAGGATAAAAGAAGAAGAAAAAACAGTTGTTGAAAAAGAAGAGATAAAAGTTGAGGAATCGTATACTATACCAGATGAACTTAAAGACTCTATGCAAAAAATAATAGAATACTCTGAAATAAGTCAGGAAGATTATCAGTTGTTAATTAAGAGGTATGAAAAGTTTAAAAGACTTGAGAGTAAGCTTTCTGGTGATGATGAGGCAAAGAAATTAAGAGATTCTATATCAAATATCTACTGGAAAATATATGAGTCAAGTTTTATTAAGTTTTATCAGTCCAATAAGATAATAAAACCTGTTGAGTTAATGTTTAGATTTGGATTATTTGATGAAACTTTAATATCGAAAAAAACTTTAGTTGATATTTATAATTATAAACCTGAGCCTGTTAGTGAAGAACTCCCTGTTTATGATATGTTTGAATGGTTACAAAAGATAATATTTAAAGAGATTGAACCAAGTATTAGTACAATGGGGGATGATTATCAAAAGTCTCTTAATGAGGAAGCTAAAAGAAAGAGTGTTAAAACAGTTGTTACACCAGAGGAGATTGATAATGTTAATAAAAGGATTAATTTTGAAATTTCAAATCTTGTAAGTAATGCTGCTAAGGTTTGTAGTGGTGAGATATTTAACTATTCTCCTATATTAATGGAAGAGGCTTTTCCGGGTAGTTCTTATAATTTTATGACTACCAAAGATAAAATAATAAAAGAGTTTATGGCTGTAAAAAATATAGATTTTTCAATATTTTATCGTGAAGTCTCTTATAGAGATAAAGACAAAGATATGGAGACCTTTGTTAAAAAAGAGATATTACCTAATATAGTTCTTTTACCAACATGGGGTAAAAGAGGTATGGTATGGCAGGTTAAAGAGAGGCCAAGGACTAGTAGAGGTAGAATAGTGTTGCCACATTTTTTTACTGAAAATAATTTAAATGATATTATAATTGAAATATTTGGAATATATAGATGGGAAATTTTAAAAGAGTTATTAGGCCCATTATGGAATGATCTTACACAACTTAGTCTTACTGCAGAATATATGGATTATTTACATAGTTATAGAAAAAGTAAGGATATCCCATTAGAGTTGAAGGAAAAGATTAAAGAAGAGTTTAAAAAGTTTAGGTCTGATAGAGATAAGTTTGTTAATGATTATCTTAAATGGATAAAATATGATAGTCAGGGAAGACCTTCAGTAAATGTATTGGTAAGAAATATATTTTATAGACAGATTCCTTTTAAGAAAGAGATAAGGGATAAGATAAAAGATATGCCTGCATACGCTGATTTTCATAATAGGTTTGTTAACCTTAGAAAAAAAGACCTTATAAATCTTAGAAACAAGTATCATAAGTATACAAAAGATGGGCAGACACTCCCTAAAGAACTGCAAGATACTATTAATTTTTATATGAGGTAGGTTATAATGGATCAGGGAGAAATATCTTTTTTATTAGGTAGATTTATTATAGAAACTTTGATATTAAGTTCGCCTATACTTATTGTTGCTATTGTTGTTGGCCTTATTGTGGCTATATTTCAGGCTACAACATCTATTCAAGAACAAACAATATCTTTTGCACCTAAATTATTTGCTATTTTTTTAGTTATTATTATTGGTGGTGGATGGATGTTGACAAGGCTAAAAGAGTTTACTATTTTTATATTTTCATCAATAGCTAAATAAAGAATAGAATATGTTATTTTTTATAAAAGGTATACAACTTTTTTTCCTTATTTTTTCTCGTATTTTTTCTGTTTTAGCAACGACTACTTTTTGGGGTAGTCCTTTGATTTTCAACAGAATAAGGGTTTTATCTGCTTTTTTTATTTCTGTACTTATGTTCCCGTTATTAAAAGAGAGGTATTTTGATTTATTACCAATTGAATGGTCTATGTTTTGGCTATGGATTATACATAATATTATAATAGGGATTATTATAGGCTTCGGTATATCAATATTTTTTTCTATTTTTCAGATGGCAGGGCAATTCTTTTCTTTTCAAATGGGTTTTTCAATAAGCCAGGTTTTGGACCCAGTTTCTCAAGAAGAAATTCCAATTATAGGGCAGATGATAACTGTTATAGCACTACTTGTTTTTATTTCTACAAATGCTGATCTTTATGTAATAGACTTGTTATTAAATTCTTTTGCTAAAATTCCTTTAATAAAACCTGATTATCAGTTTTTTGTTAAAGAGATATCTTATTCATTTGGTTATATATTTTCTTCCAGTCTTCAATTTAGTTTGCCTATTGTTGGTAGTATACTTATTGCAACACTTTTTATTGGGCTTTTGTCTAAAGCATCACCTCAGATAAATGCTATGTTATTTGGTTTCCCAATATATATTGGAATAGGGTTTATATTGATAAGTCTTTTAGCACCAACTTTCATATCACAGATGAGTATTTATATATCAAACATATTTATAAAGATAAAAAATGTATTGCCTTAGATTATATATATAGAGAATATAGTACATAGTTATTTTTTTGAAATTTTTATTAAAAAAATTTAAGTATTGTTCTTTTTTTTGTTATTATTAACTTTAATGATTTAAATAAATAAATTAAGGAGGTTTTATGAAAAATATTCCAGCTCTAATTGAAGAATATCTTATTCGAGGGGCGTATATCTTTAAAAAGATAGATGAAAAGACATGGGTAATAGAAGACCAGTATGAGAATATTGATAATATGGTTATCCATTATCAGGATCCTCTTATTATTTTAAGGCTTAAACTTATGCCTATACCTGAATCTAATAGAGAAGAGTTTTATGAAAAGTTATTGAGGCTTAATGCAGAATCGTTGGTACATGGTGCTTATGCTCTTGAAGGTAATAATGTTATTATAGTTGATACACTTGAAGGAGAAAATCTTGATTTTAATGAACTTCAGGCCTCTATAGATGCTATACAACTTGCACTTGCAAATGATTATAATCAATTAAAAAAATATTATAAACAGTAAAGGAGGATAATATGGGATTATTTCAAAGAATGGCACAGGTTTTAAAAGCTAATTTAAATGATCTTATAAGTAAAGCAGAAGATCCTAAAAAGATGTTGGAACAGATAATAATAGATATGCAGGAACAACTTGCTGAAGCAAAAAAAGAGGTTGCTAAGGCTATTGCTGATGAAAAAAGACTTTACGCTCAGGTACAGGAACAGAAAGAACTGGCTCAAAAATGGGAACAAAGAGCAACACTTGCTGTTCAAAAGGGAGATGATAACCTTGCTATGGAGGCTTTAAAAAGAAAAAAAGAGGCTGAGAGCCTTGCGAGTGAATATGAGGCTCAATGGACAAAACAGAAAGAGGTTGCTGATAAACTTAAAATAGGAATTCAAGACTTACAAAATAAGATTGAAGAAGCTTCAAGAAAAAAGAATTTACTGGTTGCAAGACAGAAGAGGGCAGAGGCTCAAAAAACAATACAGAATACAATGTCGAAACTTACAGATACTTCTGCATTTGATTCGTTTGCAAGAATGGAAGAAAAGGTTAAACAGATAGAAGCTGAGGCTGAGGCTGAGGAGGAACTTAATAAGTCATTAAGTGGTACAAATCTTGATGATAAGTTCAAAGAACTTGAAAAAGGCGGCAGTCCTGAAGTAGCAGATGAGCTTGCTGCACTTAAAGCAAAGTTAGGCAAATAGTGTTCGGCAAATAGTAAAAAAGAGGGATACACCCTCTTTTTTATTCTATGATTAGACCTGTTTCTGGATCTTCTTTAAAAGTGGTAGGACCCAGTTTCTCTTTTTTTAGTTTAGTTACAGATTTTCTTATTTGTATTACAACGTCATAGTATGCTTTTTCTTTTACAGTGATTGTTGGGTTTTTTGTAAACTTTATTTTGTTCCTTAATTCATTTATTTCGTCTTTTAATTTATTTATTTTTTTATTAGTGTCACCAAGATTTGTTAAAAGTTCTATAAATTTTATTTTTCTTGAACCCCTTAATATGGCAAGAAAACCTTTTAAATCCAATAAAAATTGATTACCAAACTGCATTTTCATTGTTTCAAGTATATCCTGATATACTGCTTCAAGTTCTTTTTTTTCAGTTTCTTTTATATTTATTAATTCTTCTATTTCAGGGTCTATTCCAGTTATTAATTTAGTTTCAACACCTTTATCACTCCCTGCAACATTTACTATGACTCCATATTTACCTACTGTTTGTCCACCTATTACTGTCCCTTCCACATTTACTGTAGACTTTGAATACAATTGACACTGTATTAAAGATTCTCTTACTATTATATCTCCCTGAGCTTTCATTTTACAGTTTTGTGCGAACTTTACTGTTATATTTTCTCCAGCCTCAAGGTATGCTTTTTCTTTGCCAAGTACTCCATTATCTATTGAAATATTAGCACCTGCTATTAATATACTATCTTCTACATTACCGTGTACTATTATATCAGATGATGCCCTGACCTCAAAACCAGACTTTATATTGCCAAATATTTCAACCGTTCCTTCTACTTTAATGTTTCCAGTATTATAATCTATATCATTTTTTATTACTGTTCTATCTTCAATATTTACCTTTTTGTTTGATATTGAGATGACTCCATTTGTTGTTGCTATATATATCATTGGGTTATCAGGTGAAACTTCAAGGTTTTTTCCGGGAATAAATAGTTTTTCACCCAATAATTTACCTTTTATTATATTACCTTTTACATCATATCCATTTTTAGCAGGTATAAATGGTTTTTTTTCTAAAATTTGTTCTCCTTTCTGTATAGGGGTAAATGTATCTCTTTCTTTAAAATCTATTCTACCATCTTCTAGGATTTTTCCTACTTTCTTTCTTACTTCTTTTAACAAGATAAAATGCTCGATCTGGCCATCTTCTGGCTCAACACCTTTACATACTGTTATTATCCCAAAACTCTTATTCATTTCTTTTATTTTATTGATCTGTTCTTCAATTGTTTTATCACCAACATATCCTTTATAACCAAGTTCAACCAATGTGTCTCTTATATTAGCTATTGAGGGGTACTCTTTGTTAGCGTTAGGAACATAATACATGTATGCAGTTAAAGCATCTTTTGATACTTCTATTAGAGGTACAACATCTATTTTACTACCATTTAAAATAGCACAACCATATATTTTAGTTTTATATATTCCACTTGGTTCATCATATATAACAACTTTACTTACAGCATACTTTCTTAACTGTTCTCTTTTTATTATTTTGGGGTCAGATATATCACTTGTGATTTCTTTAGCAATAATTTGACCGGGAAAAACTATATTTTTTAGATCAGCAATAGTTTTACTCTTTTTTCCATCTTTTTCTATTATTTTAAATGGCTCGTCTATTAAATTGTTAAAATAAAATGCAATCTGATTTGTTTTTGCTTTCTCTTCCATATCAGAAATTATCGGAAATGATATTATTTTTCTAAAACAAAAATTGCTAGAGAAGCAAATAAATTTGGCATAAAACTTTTTATTTTTTTATCGAATTTTTTAAGATAAATTTTTTTTGTTATTTTTATACTTTTTTCTTGACAAAGAGCTTCAAAATCTTTTATACTACAAAAATGAATATTTGGGGTATTATACCATTCATAAGGTAAAAATTTTGATTTTGGCATTTTGCCTTTAAATAAGAGATAAAGTCTTATCCATATGTTACCAAAGTTTGGGAATGAGACTATTGCTTTTTTGCCAATTCTTATCATTTCTGTTATTACTTTATCTGGTTTTTTTAATGATTGTAATGTAAAACTTAGAATAACATAATCAAAAACATTATCATTTAGAATATTAAGATCTTCATCTATATTAAGATGCAAAACGTTAATACCTTTTTTTAAACATTCCTCAACTTCTTTAATATCTTTTTCTATACCAACTGCGTATTTGACTTTATTTTTTGATATTAAAAGTTCAAGTAATTCTCCATTTCCACAGCCTAGATCTAATATTTTTGAATTATCATCAATTAAATCAGCTATTATTTGATGGTCTATCCTAAATCTCATTTTTCAATCCTTCCAGAAATGATGATACTATTTTGCCCTGTTCTTCTATGTCTATTAAAAAAGAGTCATGACCTTTGTCTGAATCTATTAATGAAAAGGAAACATTGTTATTATTTTCTTTTAATAACTTTACTATTTCCATAGACTGCTCTACTGGGAATAACCAATCTGAAGTAAAAGCTATTATTAAAAATTTTATCTTTGATTTTAAATTTGGTAATTCTTTAGTTACGTCAAAATAGTCCATTGCTTTTGTTATATATAGATATGAATTAGCATCAAATCTTTCTACAAACTTTTCTCCTTGATATCTTAAGTAGCTTTGAACTTCAAACTCTATAGAGTGTAAGTCAAATAGGTACTTTCCACTTTTAAGTTCTCTACCAAACTTTTGATCCATTATTTTTTCACTAAGGTATGTTATATGAGCTATCATTCTGGCGAGTGAAAGACCTGTTGTTGGTTTTGTGTTATAGCTGTAATAATCACCATTATGAAAATTAGGGTCTAATATTATAGCGAATCTACCAGTTTCATTAAAAGCTATGTTTTGAGTACTCATTCTTGATGTTGCAGCAATCACTATTGAACTCTTGATTTCATTTGGGTATGTTATAGCCCATTCTAATGCCTGCATGCCACCCAAAGAACCACCTATTACTGAGTATAATTTTTTTATTCCTAAGTGGTCGATAAGAAGTTTTTGAGCATTTACCATATCTTTTACTGTTATTATGGGAAAATCAAGGCCATAAGGCTTTCCTGTTTTTGGGTTTATGGAAGATGGGCCAGTTGACCCATAACAACTACCTATAATATTTGAGCATATTATAAAATACTTGTTTGTATCCAGGGGGCAACCTGGCCCTATCATACCTTCCCACCATCCATCTTTTCCACCAGCATGACTGCTTCCACTTAATGCATGGAGTACTAGAATAGCATTTGACTTATCTTCATTTAATTGACCATATGTCTCATATGCTAATTCAAAACTTGGTAACTCTTGACCTGATACTAATTTTAAAGGTTTGTCAAAATTAAAAATTATTTTTTTCAATTATACAAATACTCCTCTTAAAATACTTTTTTGACTTTTTTTATTGTCTCTTTTGATTTTTTAGCTGTTTCTTCTGCTTTTTTAAATTTTTCTGGTATCTCTTTTAAAGCTTTTATTTTATTTAATGTATTGTTTTTATTATTTTCTAATGCTTTATCCATAGCTTTTTCATTTTTATTATCTTCTTTTATACTTTCTTCTGCTTTTTCACTACTACCTGATAGTATTCTTTTAGCATAGTCTTTTCCGTAGTTTACTGCGAAATCCTCAATGGTTTTTTTATCAAATACCTGATTGTTTAATGTGTATTTGTTTTCTTTTGAATCAAAAGATAGGCTAAGTGGTATATGTTCGTAACCATCCTCTTTTGCAAAAGGTGTAAATAATTTTATTTTATCAAGTTCCTGAGATATTTTAAGTATTATATCAACATTACCTTTTGAGTTTTTTACATCAAAATCAGCTTTTCCTTTTATTCCTATAATTTTACTATCAAGATTAATATCAGTAATATTTACAAACCAATTTTTCATATAAATTGATGCAATACCATTGTTTATTTCTATTCCAGTATTAAGTTTATCAAGACCAAGATCAGATGTTGAGAGTGACTCTGATAGCTTTTTTACTTGTTTTAACGCCTCATCTATTGCTACTCCAACTAGTTTATCAAAACCTTTTGCTATGTTCTCTTTAGCTTTATTAATAAGATTTTGATACTCTTTTTCAGCGTTTAGTATTAATGAGTCTAACGATTTTTCAAATTCTTTTCTTCCCTCTTTTTTTATTGTACTAGCTTCTTTTAATACTTCTTCTTTTGCTTTACCTCTTACTGCTTCTGGTAGAGAATTGACCTCCTGTAATATGCTGTTTACTATAGGTTCAGATTCTTTTTCAATTGTTTTATCGTATTCTTTTAAAGCTTCCTCTTTTTTCTTTTTTAATCCTTCAGTATTTAAATCGCTTTTTTTTCTTAACTCTTCTATATTTTTTTCACCTTCCTGCATATATTTTTCTTTGTAAGGTTCAACCTCTTTTGAGATTTTAAGTTTTATTATATCTTTATTTTGCTCGATGTATTTAGCTGTTTCAGATGCTATAAGTTTTAATCCATTTTCAAGTAATTTCATAAAAAATCCAGATGATAAAGACAGATTTTTTATACCAGTTTTAATATTTGCTTCCGGGTTTAATTTTACTTTATCGAATGGTTTTATAGAGCCGTTTAAAGTATACCATATATTAAAAGTTTTCTTAATATTATTGTCTTTTAGTATTTCAAAAATTGCTAATTCAAGTCCAGCATCTATTTCAAAAGGTTTTTCAAAACCATAAAAGTTTTTTATAAGCCCGTTTATTTTATCTACTGTAACTCCTGCTGGCATAAGTGGGTTTGAAAAGTCCCTTATATCTATTTTAAGATTTTGTACACCAACTTTACCTAGTTCCAATGCTATTGGGAGTTCTGGTTTCTTTATCTCTTTTGTTTCCTCTTTTGGCTTTTCTTCTTCTTTACCTTCAAGATCTATTTTAAATAGGTCATCAAAGTTATATCTTATATTATTATCTATTTTCTTTGTTACTATATATACTTCCGCACCTTTTAAAGTTGCTTCATTTATTTTAAGTTTTCCAAATAATAATGGTAAAATACTGTAATCAAGATTCAAGGATTCAATTTTGACAAATGGATTACCAGTATTGAATATATCTCTCTCTTTTATTACAAGTTCTTTTATACTAATTCCGGTGAACACATTAAAGTCAAACTCTTTTAGTGTTACATCTCTTTTAATATTTAATTGCAGATTTTCTACAATTATTTTTTTTACATAAGATGAAGGAAATAAGACGCTAAGTAATAGAAATATTAATATTATTAACAATAATAATGAAGTTGGCACCCATATCAGTATTTTTTTTATAAGTGATTTTTTATTTTTCTTTTTTTCTTCCATGATAACTCCTTTAAATATATTTGTTTATTTAATTTTACTAAGTAAAATATAATTTTAATAATAAAAATTTATGATTATTAAATTTAAAATATTTTATTTTTCAAATTCTTCTACTTTTCTTCTAAAAACATCTGGCACTGGTTTTATTTTTCTTTCTGTATAATTAAAAGAGACAAGTACAGTTTTACCAGTAGCACATACATTATTGTCTTTCTCAATTGAGTAATCCATTATAAAGCTTGAGTTTTTTATCTGGCTTATTTTGGCTTTTATTTCTATTTTTTCACCATAGAATAATTCTTTTTTAAAATCTATTTCCGCTTTTACAAGTATAATTCCGCAATTATCACCAATATTTAGTTCAGAAAATCCTATATTATTAAGATATCTTATCCTTGCTTCCTGAAATAGAGCAAGATAAACATCATTGCCTACATGCCCACCATAGTTTATATCTTTTATTGATATTGTATACTCAGTTTTAAACTTGAACTCCATAATTATTCCTCTCAGATTAAAATATTTTTTTAAAATTTAATATCTTGTTATCTATTTTTTCTTGTATTTTGAAAGATTTTTAAGTTTTTCTAAATTTTTTTAAAGAAATTTTTTAAAAAAATTTTGTTTTATTTATAATCTGTATTAATTTTTACTGATGTAAATTATCAAAAAATATAATACTTCATTCAATAACTCATTATAAAAGAATTTTGAAATAGTTAATAAATTGTTAAATTTAATTAGTCTGAATGAAGG